>Ga0115006_10000375_pt1 | contig 24119 bp, 18 predicted proteins | sample ArcOceMetagenome_3_FD_88943 | JGI IMG/M metagenome (GOLD analysis project Ga0115006, IMG submission 88943) | Marine eukaryotic phytoplankton communities from Arctic Ocean - Arctic Ocean- Svalbard ARC20M Metagenome | ecosystem: Environmental > Aquatic > Marine > Oceanic | place: Arctic Ocean...
GTGCGCCCTTGCCCATGTAGATTCGAGATGTAGATTCGAGATGTGTGGCGTAAAGACTGGGAGGCAATAGAGCGGACGTGGTTGCGTCTTGTGTGCTAAGCTGTTGTATCATGCTTTGTTTTGTCCCTGGCGCCGGCGGCGCCCCCCGGCAAGCCTTGGTGTTGCTTGCGGGCATGGGAGCGATAGTATTGTATCTTCATCGGCAGTAATGCAATACTACCGGCCGGTAGTATATACATATACAAATACTGCCGGGAGGAACGCATTCCTCCCGGCAGGAATGCAATACTACCGGCCGGTATTATATATATACTACCGGCAGGAATGTATTCCTGCCGGGAGGAATGCATTCCTCCCGGTAGTATATATATACTGCCGGGAGGAATGCATTCCTCCCGGTAGTATATATATACTGCCGGGAGGAATGCATTCCTGCCGGGAGGAATGCATTCCTGCCGGGAGGAATGCATTCCTGCAGGGAGGAATGCATTCCTGCCGGCAAGAATGGACTGCCATTCCGGCCGGCAGGAAGCCATTCCGGCCGGCAGTATGGTGCGGGTGTGGGTGTCAAACATACTGCCGGCAGGAATGGGTGCCAAACATACTGCCGGCAGGAATGGCTTCCTGCCGGCAGGGATGGCAGTCCATTCCTGCCGGCAGGAATGGATGCCTGCCGGCGCTCCCCTGCCCGCAAGCAACACCCGGGCTTGCCGTGGGGCGCCGCCGGCGCCATGGACGCATAGAGATATTTGGGAAGATAGGCACCAGTCTGGCCACCAGCCTTTGCCTCGTAGGAAATGGAGGGACGGACTTACCGATGAGCCCACATCTGACCAGTTTCCCTGATTAACACGCCACTTTGCTTCGTCCAAATCTGCACAAAGACGGAGTATAATGGCATCACGAGACTGTAACATGCAACCCTTCGCAAGCATTTACAAATTAACCACTGGAATTCCTCTCATTCCCACACACCTGAGCGCACAGACAATGCGCTTTTGCCTTCCAATACTTCTCGTGTTTGAACATTCGTGAATGTGCCTGTCCTACGACTTGTCGCCGATTTCGTCTCCCAGTCTTCTTCGTCGTGTAATTCCAAGGAATCCTCTCCACGAATTTTGTGCTGCACTCAAGATATATTCAATTTCACTTCATGACTTGTCTTTTAGGTACGATTGAAATTCTTTTTGCAGGGGCTTGCGCTGCTGGCAAGGGATCTTAAACAATTTAGACGCGTGAGCGCGAGCGAAAAATAAAGATGAATACCTGCATGATCCAATGCTCGACGTCAGAGGGTGGATCTCTTGACATCTTCTTCATTTGCGCAGGCAGTCCTTCTTCGCCGCATTGTGTTCGCAATGCCGAAAAGAACAGCCAAAACACCGAGAACTGCGGATGCATTTCCGCTGAAAGAGCGCACGCAGTATATTTTCTTGTTAGTTAATTAACTGCTCAGGGAAGGACAGAGTGTGCATGTTGTAGGGAGACACAAATGTACCGAAGTCCTTGGGATCCTCCCAGGATTCCTCCTCCTCATGAAATTCCTTCACGTTCTCAATCGTTAGCGGCTGCAGACCCTCTTTCTTCTTGGGCTCCTTCGTTTGCGACTCCTTTTGCCCTGATTTGTGAGACATACCTGCTTTACACCCACAGGATCGCAGCAAGTTCTCTCAGAATCGAGCGGCATTGTGTTCAAACCCTTAGATTTCGGGCAATGACGTTCACACTCACCTTTTTTGGCAGAAGCGACATCACCTCGAGGCATCGCAACCTTAGCTTGGTTTGCTCTCTTTGCGAGGACAGTCTGGCGATGGATTGCGCCCATGTGCTTGGATTGCGTCTCGCAGAAAGTGTCAATACAAATTTGGTCCAATTTCCTGTACTGTTCAGTGGGTGGGACCTGCAGCGCCCGGCTGAACCGCTTTAAGGCTGTAAGCGTCTTGAGCAAGCTGTCGTAACGTATTTGTCCTGGCTTCAGCCCCAAGTCCGTTTCATACTTCATCCGGGAAAACACAGAGCTCTGTAATTTCTCCTTCAGATCTGCAGATAAAGACATTCATCACATAGCATATCTCTGGTAAATATCTGCTAATCCTAGGATCAAGTGCATTGGATTGTTGTTCGACATGTGCCCTCTGCAGAACGTGCAAACATGTCGGCTATTGTCCTCACCATTGCGTACAGCCTCCATCTCATCTTTGAGCATGTGCTCGAACAAATCCTGCTTCTCCGGATGCTTTTCTGGGTCAAACCACAATGGGTGCATCGATGAACGCACTGAGGATCCACAAGAATCAGGTTTTCAACCAGTCAGTTCGCAAGCTCTTTCTCGGCTCAAGCTCAAATTTGTGAAGGTACTCACTTCGATGCATAAGTGATGGGAGTTTCCACTCGGCAATGTAGCCCGTTCCGTGCCGATCGAGGCTGGCCCAACACTCCTCAAACTTGGCGACTTCATCTTTACTGAGGACCGATCGCAGTCCGTCCATGGTCTCAAAAAATGTGAAAACCACTGCCATGCGGCCTGATTAGTACCGGCAGAGCAAGATAAACAGAACAAGAGCAGACAGTTATACATCAGTCCCCACCACATCCTGCGATGAAAGGAACAATGACGAGCCTGCTCAAAGCAGTGAAACAGGTAAAGAATATCCATACGGACAGAATATCTGTGCCACAATCTCCAATTTCAGTCTGATCAGCACTCAGCTCGATCAGGGTGTAGTTCGTTGCTGTGCAGTACGGCTCTTGGATGGCAAGATCTGACGCTGGATACGCAAAGTTGTTCTGCACTGCTATACGAAACAAAAATAGCATGGAGTGTCCGAAGTCGACGAAATTCGACTGGGTTGTTAAGTCGACATATTCCGACTGGCGTGTGTGTGAAAACATACTGCTCGCAGGGATGGCAAACAACACCATCAGGAGGAACCACACCAAATAGCACCCGATGGAAGTTCTGATGGCCTTGGCGGTAAAACGAAGCAGGATTGAAATTTGCGGGCTACGACCAGCGAGCTTGATAAGACGTAATACACGAGCGGACCGCACTGACATAATTTCAAGGCTATCGACGCTACCGTCAACACTGGTGTACCAATAGTACAGATCAATAGTCGAAACAATGTTGATGATGCCGTCAAAAATGTTCCAGCCGTTCAAAAAATACACGTGAGCTTCGGCCACCAAGGCGGTGATCATTTCGAAGTAATATACTATGAGGCAGACGGCATTTATGTACTGCATAATGCCTTCCTGCGTTTGTGACGCGCCATAACTGACGCACAGCATCGTGACAATGTTGACCCCGATGGTCAATTCAATGATGATGCGAAAGGCAGGGTGACTTTTAATATCTTTCGCCACGCTCCATCCTCTGCCACCGGTCGAGTCTCTAGATACCCTGTACGCTACGCACTTTGATTCACACATTCGCTGTGTTGCAATCCAAGCCTTCTGCACATCAGTCTGCAGTCCAGTGCCTGATGTCTCCTTCAGATTGTTGATCACCATAGCAATGAGCAGCTGCCTCAATACCATGGCAAGTAATTGATAAGCGACGAGAACAAGGCCCATGACCCCCGTCCCATACTGCAGGGGCTGGATACCGGCAGCAGTCAAAGACATGGCACGCGCAAGTACTTCCGACCAACCGGTGTTCAGGAAAAGAGCAAACGATGTTCCAAGGGCACTTGGGAACGAATCGAAATTTTCCGTAGCGCTTCCCCACTCTCGAGAGCGCAAGATGTAAATTTCGTCCCCTGGGCTACCTGCTTGTGAGTAATACGTGCCTGAACACTCTCTACGATCTGCAGCACTCGCATCATCACATGAAGAAAACAGCCCCCCAAACAAGGGCATGGACAGCGTCGTAAACCCAAGGATCAAACAAGCAATGAGAGTGAGACAATGGAAAAAGTCAACTTTCAGCGATCCCAAGCGGTCGTAGGCGAGCTGAATGTCCGGAAAGACGCTCATTGCTCGAAGAGACCGCGCAAGCTGCAGAAATCTAAGATTGGCGATTCCGCGCCAATAGGGAAGGACCGGGATGATCACAAACCACATGCCAACTATTGCAAACAATTCCAAAATGCGCCATGGGTCCTTGTAGTAAGCAGTCTTGGACAACGACTTACCGTAACTCACCCACATCAAAAGCACCATCTCGCACTGAAAAAAGGCAAGGAAGGAGCATTTGAGGGTTGTTTGTACCCAATCAGACCAATTCAACCATCGAGGACCGCTGAAAACGTAGCAGTTGAAAACGACCAGCGCTGAGATAAGTGGTTCGTACCACGAACTATTCAAAACGACTGTGAACGCCTTTTTGAATCTGCGAAGTTCTGAAACCGACTCCTCTTCATTCGGATGCAGCAAGTGCCCGTAGGAATGCCAGGCAGCAACAGCTCCCTTGATATTCTTTGAACTCAATGCTTCCAGAGACAGAGCACCGATTTTCTTCATACCTGGCGAGTCGATGCCAAGTGGACTTTTCGCGTTCACAGGCTCGCTGACGTGATTTTCAACCCGATCATGCCCAAGACCGCGATGAAGTAGAGCCTGTGCCTTGGAGGTAGAAATAGTATGAGCCTCTTTGAGAGACTGCTCACGAAGAGCAGCTTGGTTGAACTCTTCTGCTTGAGCCAAAAAATCCTCAGGGACATGATCATCGGACTGATGAACCCTGAAAAAAGCCAGCAATTTTGCATGCTGTCTAGTGTGCTCCCACATCGGACCATCTGTGACGACTTGTCCGAAAAAGATCTGGTACCTTATTTTGAACGCCTCGGACTCTTCATACTGGCGGAGCATGAATGGGACCAGGATCCTCGAGATCAGAAGATTGATAAAGAAAACGGTAAACATCAGATAAATCGTGGTATGTGGGCCAGCCGTCAACCCTTGTTGAATCATGTCTAATAGCCCACCATTGCTAGAAATCTCAATCACCGATACCAGTGAGAAACCAAATGTTCCAAAATACGATCGACGGTAGTCTGTCCATTCTACACCAGCGTAAATTTGTTGTCCGAACACTGCCATGGCTCCTATGAACATAAATGACAAGGCAATAGACATGCAAGCATCTGCTGCGCACCCGAAAGCTTTCTCGATCACAATGTGCAGGCTTGAAATGTTGCGCGAAAGCGTTCCAATTGCAATCCATCGCATTATCCGCAGCCCTGCAAGACTTGGGTACGTCAATGTGGTCATTCCAAAGAGTTGAACTGTCGTAACGGTCGCATCAATCAGGTTTAATGAGCTTTGCGCATAATACCAAGGACCCTTGAACGCGATTATCTTAATGGCCATGTCACACGCGAAAAGTATCCACAGAATCGAAGTCAGTCCACCATATGATTGTTCAAACGACGGTTCGACGCCATCCTGCCGACTCTTGATGCGCGAAGTGCTGACTATGATTTGATTTGCAACCTCCAGCACCGAAAGTGCAGTGACACTCCATTCCCATGGCGACACCACTCCCTTGTCACTGTTTCCTTGCCAGCCGCGCGCTCCATACATCTCACTTGCTGGGGTCGGAAACTGGATGGCTCCTGCTAGGACATACGACATCGTGTCGAAACCCACCCTCATCCACCTGAACACTGTCGAGTCCTGCCTGCTAGTCTCCTGCACTCGCTTTTTTATTCGTTCGATTGCCTCCATATTCACCTCTCCGTAATAATTCAGCATGGGATACGACAGCACATCCTTCGTTTTTGGCTCCCTGCGACTCCATTCCCTGTAATGCCTTCTCGTGCTAGACCAAAAACGCTCCGTCCACTTGCTGTTGGCAGCTGGCTGAAGGTCATCGATCGTCACCTTTTTGTGAGGCGCTCTGCGGGGCAGTTCCGGTTTGTGCTCTGTCACGGCGTTTGCGCTGGTCTCTTCTGATGCCGTCAGAGCACCACTGCTATCGTCATGTGTCACCTTATCGCCGTCATTGTGCCCTTCACTGAGTCCGATCTGAAGCAGCATTTGCTCTGGGCTGACGCGAGTTTCAGCAAAATCCTCATGAGTCGCCGAAATCTCTGCATACGTAATGCACAAGATGGCCGTGACATACTCCAATAAGAAAAATGCGCCGAACACCATGATCAACGCAAATAGAAGGGCAGAGCTTTGAACCGTAGCTTGCATAGTACTTAAAGCGATATTGTCGAATTTTTGCTGAAATACAATAAGCAGCACCTGGAATTCAAGCCGCACGCATTCATCACAAACATCAGACAGGGCGAAGTGCAGGATTCAGGGAAAGGTGGACACAAAGAAGGGACGACAGGATACATTTTCAAGCGCAGCAATGTTTGTGACAGGCAAATCCATGGCAGGGGAGGACCGTGAGCGCAGCCGTGCCAAAGTTCTCAAATCCCATCAATCCATCAAAGGGAGGCTCGTTTATGAAGACGCACATCATTCCGTCCGCCTCGTTGCAACCCTGGCCGTACCAGTCGGGACCAGGTCTGGTTGGATGCCGGCAGAATCTCAAGGGCACTTGAAGTCGATAAGGCAAAGATGTCACCTCATCCCACGCCCTGCCCAACTCCAATTGGGATCTATCTTCGTACGAGAGCGAAATACTCTCGCCAGCACCATCGAGAAGCCCGTCCACCAGCGCGCACTTAAAGCGCATCTCCGACCTGAACGACGTCAGGTCAGTCACCGGTAGCGCGTGACCAATGCAGGCGCAGGTGGCACAGCGTGGACAGAGGGGTTATACCCGAACCAGTTCAATCCGAGCGTGCACACGCACAGGACGAAGCCGATTACGACAACCAAGACAAATCTGCAATTGGTCAGCGTGGTGATGAGGACTAACACCATGGTTCTCGATGCCTCAAACTTCATACTGCCTTTCAGAATGCGGAGAATGCGGCACGTCCGGACAAGACGTGCAACCAGCAGGTTGCCCTTGCTTCCGGATGCCGTGCCTCCTGTGTCTCACACGGCCACATGTCAGGGACGCAGCTGCGGTGGATGGCGGGCGAATAAAAAGCACAGAGGCCGTGCCGCGTGGCATGACAGGGCGTGCTCGCGCCGCGGGCGCTGATCGAATGCACGACCGAGCGTCGACAACAGAAGGAGGGCCAGATCCAGCCAGGACAGCACAACGACAAAAAAGTCGAACCGACACCATGTGTCACGAAAATAGGATTGCTCGTTCCGCCAGAGGCCCAGGCCCCACATCTTCAGGATCATCTCAAATGTGTACAGCACAGAGCAGAGCACAATTGACCTGGCGCGACAGCAAGCGTCAGCATGCGCGGCTGCAGGCCGTGGGTGCGTCCCCAGGCGCCGGCACGGGCGCGCAGAGCGCGCAGACGTCTGCCCACGCTCACCAAAAGATCACAGCATCTCCGACGGAGCCATCCTCCGGCTCTGGCCCAATGACCGCCTGCGCGCCACAGGGGTCAGCTGGCGTCGGGCGGCGCGGGCGGCGCGGGCGGCGCGGGCGGCGCGGGCGGCGCGGGCGGGCGCGGGCGCCAACCATCAGGACGGTGTTGACGATGATGGTGACGATGATGGCGAAGTCAAAGAAGGGGTGCAGCACAAAGTCCCGGATGGTCTGCGCACACAGGTCCACCTCCTCCTCTGCATCGTGCTCATAGTCGTCGTCCTCGGCGGCGCGGTCGACGCCCATCGCGCCCGCGAAGGCGCAGGGGCGGGTGCGGGTGCTGGCTCGCGCAGTGCGTCCGCCCGCTCGCCACGCACGCCTGCCACGCGCGTGCCGCGCGGCTGCGTGGCCCAAGCGCGCCGCCGGCCGAGGATGAGCCAATCGGGAGCGCGGAACTAGGGAACACCTTTCTTGCCGCCCCAGGACACACGCGGCCAACACCCGAGCTAGCGAGAATAAGCCGCGGCCCGGCGGCGGGGTCGGGACGGCGCGCAATGAGCGACTACGTGGTGCCGCTGACGAGCCCGGTGCAGCTCACCAACATCGACGACATCCATGCGGTCGACCTGCACGTGCGTTACTGCGAGCTCGTCAAGGCCTACGAGCAGCTGGTTGGTGCTCGCCGTCCCGTCCGAGTCGCGACGGCTGGCAGAGACCGGGTCCGCGGGCGGCAGCCAGCGTCTGGGCCGCACCGCACGACACAGCAGCGACCCCGCAGCAGGCGGGCGGAGATTCTGCTGCTGCGTGCTACGCGCGCGGCAGCACACTAACGGCCGCTCCGCGCGCAGGTCCGGGACCGCAACCGGGACAAGAAGGACTACGAGCACCAGGTCCGGGCGATGCGCTCGGTCATGTCGAAGGATACGGTCGCCTCGTGTGGGCGCGCGGGGCGTGTGGGCGCGGCGTGCCCCCTCCGCACGCGGCAGCACGCCAGCGCCAGCGCAAACTTGCGGGCTCTGCCCGCTGACACCGCTGACCTGGTGGCCGCCGCTGGGCAGGTCTGGAAAAAGAGAGAGATCGAGCCGAAATTCGAGACCAGCAGCGTGCCGGGGTCGGGGTCGGGGTCGGGGTCGGGGTCGGGGTCAGGGTCGGATCTGGAGCTGCGATTTGCGCAGCTCCAGAAGCGCCTGCAGGTGATGGAGGCCAGCCTGGAAGATGAACGCAAAGTTAACAAGGAGCTCGAGGCAGACCTGCAGACTGCCGTGAAAGAGGGCATCAAGTACCGCGACCACCTGGCCCTGATGCTGGACATTCGAGAAAAGGATGCGAGGGCCCAAGAAAATATCAAGTCCAAGCACGAGCAGGACGAGGCGAGACAGAACGCCACACTCGTGGCCAGTCTAAAGGAAGCAGAAAAATCCGTGGAGTTTGAGCGTGCAGAAGCGCAGCGGCACCGCACAGAAAATTCCTCCTTGTCCGCGCAGGTGCTGCCCCACGCCCCTGGTCCTGCTCTCCTCTGAGAGACCTGAGCGTCCCTTGGACTGAGTGTCTTGCTTGCGTAGGTCAAGACGCTTGAAAGCGAAGCGGTCACAGCGCGGGGGGAATGCTCCAACCTCTCAGCACAGGTGTGCTGCTTCTCACAGGCTTCTGATTACTTGCATTGTAGCGGTTATGATCCACTTCCTAACGCTTCCTATCTTGTCTGTCGACTGAGGCTACATTCTGGCTGACCCACCCTCCGATCACCTTTGATGTGCAGCTCGAGGCACTTCAGGGGAAGATTGATGAGCTGGAGAGTCGCAGAGCGAGTCTGGAGCGCGAGGGCACCGGTCAGAAGTTGGCAGAGCGACAGTTGCAAGAAGAGGTAGACAAGCTACGTGGGGAGTTGGCGAATGCAAGTCAGCAGGCGCGTGACGATGCTGCAGAGGAGCTGATGCAGCTACGGGAGCAAGTTGAGAAACACTCGCTTGCGCGTACATCAGCAGAACAGGAGAATGCTCGTCGTGTCCAAGATTTGGAGTACCAAATTGAGCATCTGCAGGAGCAAGCCCATCAGCAAGAGCACAAAATTTTGGTCGGTGCAGCGCAAACTGAAAAAGAGTGGCAACGCAAGATTGATAAACTGGAAGCTGAGGTTGAGATGCTGAACGCTGAAATTCGATTACTCAAGACCAATGAAGAGCGCCTGCAGACGTGTATCCAAGAGCTGGAGGCTGAGCTTGAGAGAGAGAAAATTGCAAACGCGAAATTAAGCAAGGAGCTCAAGGCAAAGGACGATGCAAACAGGCGTGAGATCGAAGAACTGCGTGATCAACTCGACATTCAGTCACAAAATGAATCTGCACATCACAAGGATATTGATGATATGAAGAAAACGCGGGAACGGCACCTCGCGGAGATGGAAAAGATGCAAGAGGATCTGCAGCGCGAACGTGAGTCTAAGGCCAAAACAGTCAAGGACCTGCAGACAGAACTCAAGGAGGTGACTGCTGCACGTGAGGAGGAGGCAACGGCTCTCAAGGATAGAACTCGCGAGTTTTCCAAGCTTGAAGCGCAGCTGAGGGCAGAAATTAAAGAGCTTCTAGCAGAGTTGGAGCGTCGCAATAGTATGTATTCAAAATCCAAGGGCGACGCTGAGGAGGCGCACCTGCGCGAATTGCAAGATCTGCAGGACCAGATGGAAGCCAGAAGGAAAGAAACTCAAACCGTACGGCGGGAGATGGAGGAGGCACTTGCGGACAAGGATAATGAAAGGGATAGTTTGGTGCGTGGAGCTAGGGAAAAAGATCGCAAGATGGAGATGCTGGCATCCGAAATAGAAGCTCTAAAGCAAAAGAGCAATGATCTCGCTGATCGTGAGGTGCGGTCAAGACAAGAGGTCCGGCAAATGCAAGATGAAGTTGAGCGTCAGCAGGAGGCTGCATCAAAGGCTACCCGTGATCTTCAGAAGGAGAGGGAGACATTTGGACGCGAAATCCGCGATCTCCAGGACCAGCAGGAGCAACGGCAAGCTCAGGAACAAAAGCTTCGAAACGAAGTGGATGAGTTACAGCGGGCTCGCCAGCGTCTCCTCGATCAGGTCAGTCTGTCAATGAACTGCCATGTTCGCCGAATTGAAATTGCGCCTTTGTAGATTGGGAATCATTTGTTAAGGTATTGACATATCCCTCACAAATTGTGCAGGTGGAAGAACTGCAGCTGGCGCGCAAGAAGGATAAGGAAGCCAGTGCAGATGCAGCTCGCGAGCAGGAGCGTACATTCGCAAAGCAAGCCGGGGAGATGCAGTCTCTAAAGTCTAGACTCATGGTGAGTCTTACCGTAGGCTGTTGTATGCTCTGTTGTCCACGTGCTCAAGCGAGCATTTTCTTGCTGCGTAGGTGGCATCGTGAGTATGTGAATGGGTGGAGAGAGGCTATATCGAGATCTTCGCAGACGAATGATGCATCCTGAAAATCATGCAGGACCAAACGAAAGTGGAACAACTGATGCGAGAGGAGCTTGCTGTTCTGAAAAAAGCCAAGGACGACCTGCAAGTACGAAATGAACATCAGGACGCTGAGATCAACGATTTACAGGTGTGTCTCCTCGTGGCCTTTCGAAATAAATGCTACATGTGTGACTTTTTAGAGGTTCTTTTATATGGAACATTTATCGTCTGCTAAGAGTGACGTGTAGTGCGTTGGGCAGGCGCGCATCAGCAAAGCGAGGAACCCTTCGGATAATCCACAGACGCCCCAGGCGGATAAGAGTGTAAGTGGTTTTGCAACTCCGAATGTCATGGAGAGTTCGCTGGTAAGCGACAAGAGACAACCCAAAAAGGGGTGGTGCGGAGGAACATTGGATACGGACCACGACTGCGGTAGAAATTGACAATGCTGATTGTTTGCTCGTGATGTGTGACAGGTTCCAGATACGCCTGAAGCAGACCCAGAAGAGTGGAAGACAGCTATAGCGCAATACGAAGCAGCGACACCAAATACTATAATCGATTTTGTCCTTGTAAATAAGCGTGCATCCACGGTTCTCAATACCTGTGATTGTCTGTCGCTATTCTACTTTGTGCGCCTTTCGACCGTCCAGCTTCCTGCGCATGCACACTTCTAGAAGTAGCGCATCCTTTCTGTTCCTTGCTCCCTGCACTTTATTAACCGGTGCATACACTGGCAGGTGAATGTCATCTCGATCGACACCATTTTGAGGCGGCATCTGACGTCGGTGACACGGATAGATATTTCGTACAACTACTTGCGAAACAGTGGGGTGATTTCGTTGGCTTATGTCTTCAAGTCGCTTGTAAACCTTGTCCATCTCGACATCGGCGACAATCATGTTGGCGACAGCGGAGCTGCCGCCATTGCGGTAGGTCGCATGTGATTTCCGCGTGCTTATTAATTTTCACTGTGTGTGACAGCAACAGTTGAATGATTCCGTGCGGGCGCGCTCGCTTGCACACGCCCATATTCACTGTCGTAATTTATCATCCAATTTTTTGAGGCCTTACTCGGTTGCAGGAGGCGACCAGTGCCTCCAAAAAGCTGCAAACATTGGCACTGGGCGGCAACCGTATCTCAGACCCCGGCCTGACTGCGATTAGCAATTCGATGGCACCCTCTTTGTCCACTCTGAATTTTAACTTCAACTGCGTCGCCGATGACGGCGCTACTTCGTTGGTCCCTATTTTTTCATTCCATGTTCGCTCCGTTTCTACATCCGTGTTAGATGCCACTGAGTTGCCGAAATGGCGCTGGCGTGCCGTCCATTTGTTTATGCAGCTATCTCTTGGGTTCTAATGCATGTGTCATGGCTGCATGCAGGCCAATGCACTAAGAGCAGGTTCCGCATCGTTGACCTGCCTATATTTGAGTGGAAATAGCATTGGCAGTGCTGGAATTCAAGATCTCGCAGGTAACCCCCTATCAATGTTGTACCTCACTGCTATTTTCTCCCCGCTCTGTATATGTTACTCGACACTCTTCTTCTTTCCGAACCCGAGGTCTCGCCGCTTTTTCTCTGGTCTGATGTCGTCTGCGCCTGTGCACATCATGACATGACCCTCCCGTCTCACACAGATGCGGTAAGCAAGCACAAGCTCCTGAAGCAAATCTACTTGAGGGGAAACCCGTTAGATTCGAGTGCAAGAAGTGCGTTGGAAAAGGTGGCACAGCATCACCCGTCCCTCGTTATATTTGTTTGATTGAGCTATGCAGATTACCTTCCGCTGACGATTACCTTCCAAGTCATTGAGGCCGACCAGTACGAGTAACGAGTTCACACGTAGATGGCACTGCCCTGACCAGATTTTAGGATACACGGATACATTGTTCATTTTCAAGAATACAAACAAATCAGCAATCAAACCCATTCGGACTTCTCACGGGGGGACGTTATAACAAGTGTATGTCCAGTCGCGCCAAATAATGGTTGATATTATCAAGGTCTGTGAACCTCATATGTGTAGCCTCTTCCCAGGAAAGCAAGCGCCAAGCTCGAGTGATGCGTGTGCCGGTACACTGTTCGCACCAGACAATGCTGAATATTTGCAAAGGAAGTGCACGCACGTAGTAAATTACACTTTATTTGAATGACCAAAAAACCAAAATCCTACTCTGTTCTCGTGTCCCATTGGAAGATAGCGATGCGGATTTTATGCAGGTGGGCTCAAACTGTTTCAATTGTGACTCAAATTGTGCTTGCGGCCATCGACGTACGATGTACATGTTCCAGCATTGGGCCTGCATCGCTACAAGCTGCAGGGACACCCAAAACAGGAGCCAGGCCAACTTTCTGGTCCTGAATTACGTTTACAGGTGAAGCATTTCGCCCCGGTGTTTCGCATTTGCGTTCAGTAAAGGTTTGCTAAAGTGTCGCCAGGCTGTCCATCAGTTCCGTATTCAGGAGGCGGTTTCTTCGGCGCAGGAATTGGTGCGCGGAAATCAGCAAGCGGTATGGTGTACGTCTTCTCACGATATGGGTCCATCAACGGGTTTCTGCCAGGGTCGTAATCATAGTTCGTGTCCATCGGCCCATACTTTGTTCTCACACAGGGCGGACAAGTCTTACCCGCAACGTACTGTGGCGACTCAAGTAAACACCGCTGTCCCGTGTAGCCTTCCTTGCACACGCATTGCCAAGACGATATGCATCCCGTATTGCCACCCGGGCCATCGCACCCAAATGTTTGAGAGAATGGGGGGCATTGGCTCTCACAGGTTGCATCGCCCCAGCTCGATTTCCAAGACTCCGTGGGGCAGACGAGACATGGGCCACCGTTGGGCCCTTGATACCCAGGTTTACACAGACAGTCCAGCACATTTGAACGCGCCTGCCGGAACAAAGTCCCTGAATTTGCCGGACACGGTTTGGTTGCGTTTTCGTAGCTACCGGCTGCAATCTTGTAAGTATCCTCAGGAACCGGATAACATGGACCTCCATCTGTGCCAATGTAGCCCGCTTTGCACTTGCAGTCCGCCCTATCCTGCACAGCTGCCTTGCCGCCACTGTCGGAATTCGGCGGGCAGGCAATGCACTGTGAATCTCCTGCTGCACTTTTCCAAGTATCAACCGGACAGGGGTCACAAGGACCCCCAATCGGCCCATAGGAACCTGCAGGGCACGAGCAATTGCTAGCAGCAATGCTTGATTCGGGTTTTTGATTTTGGGTTGGGCACAGGAAAAGATCCTTTTGCTGTTTTTCGACCGCACCGATTCTACAGTCCTCACCGGAGAACTGATCTTCGCAATAGCATTTTCCATCAATGCAATCACCGCGGTTATTGCAATCGTTCAGGCAAACTGTGTCGACAAAGGACCATGAGTGGATGTAGTGGTTCTGCATGGCTAATCCTGTGGACGCGGTGAATCCAAGCCATGCCCGACCTTCAGTAAGCGCAAGAATACTGCCTAGATTGAGAGGAAATGTGAGAATGGGCCTGTCGAGATCATCTACCCACAACTTGAGCGTCCCTGCGCCAGATGCAATCCAACCCAGGCTGTTGTGACCTATTCCATAACTGGGATCGAGGAGCGAATCGGCTTCCATCCAGGGCTCATACCGCATCCTCACTGTGTGCACGTTGCCGTCCGCAAGATCAGGAACATCTGTCGTGCTTACCAGGCGGGAGCGAGAGCTTGGATCGTTTTTCTCTGTTCCCATCGTGTGCACAGCGACATGATTTTGATACACGTCGCCCAATTCTGAGTTATACCACGTGTCAAACTCAAAGGCAATGCTATTGTCGATGCCTCCGTACCCCATACTGCTTGCGCCGGCGCCGAGAGCACGCGGAAAACCATTATCATGAATAACAAAGGCGAAGCCATCCCCTCCTCGCGCCATGCACCTATCTTCAAGGATAACGTCAGTCTTGCAATGCCTCGACAAGTCAGAAATTCTGAACGAAAAACGCATTTCGAATCCATTTGAAATCTTTTGCATTGTATCATACCAAACAGCGCCGACTGAATCTTTTTCATTCAGGTTTAGCCTTATTTGGCTGACACAACCGGTCTTGCCTCCCCAACAGAAAACATGCCCCTGTTCTGGCTGAAGATACGCGCTGCCAGCGAAGTTCAGACCCCAGGAAGTATTGAAATGCGGGAAATTGAATCCTTTCTGCACTTGTATTTGGAAGGGACTGCCAGGAATGTTTTGTTCCAAAAGACTCACAGACATGGTATACTTTCCAGAAATGGTAGCGTTATATTCCACATAGTATGACCCATCCAGGCGGTCATGGACAAGGACTGGAATTCGTCCCAGCCCGAAATTGGTTGACTGGATAAACACCTGAACAATTTCACGTCCAAGTGTTCGCTTATTTTTAAAACGATCTCTTGCGAACACTGTGAAGGTAGAAGGATATCCTACCACGGCAGTCTCAAGACCCTGCCCTGCAGCGGAGCTTTTCAAGGGGTCCGTAAGGCCACCAGTGACTTTCAACTGGAATGGACTTCCCCGGATGTGCTGCATGATACCAGTGTCAGGATTTATGAATACGACACTCAGCTTAAAAATACCACCTTTGGTCAGGTTGTAATTCCCCGAGTACATGTTGTCGGAATCGATAAGGACGTCAAACTCTTGGAATTTAGCTGGTTCTGCATCGTCGATGAAAGCCGTGAAACGTGGGCGCTTCTCTGGAAACCTTGCGCGATACTCAGTCCAGGTATACATTTCACCATCATCTCCTTTCCAGTTGGCTTTGTCCAGTCTTCCCCACTCATCGAATCTTCCGCACGGCCCCTGTCGCGTTGTACTGCACGACGGCCGCTCGTTGTATTCTTCTTCAGTTTCGAATGGCGGAGTTGGAATACAATCGTGCAGCAGACCCCCACGAGCATGGTAAGCAACTTCGTTATTGTACGCTGGAAAATCTTGCGCTTCTTCTGGACCGTCTACAGCATAGCCGCTTGCAGGCATGGTATTGGCCCAAACCATCCATATTCTCGCGCAATCCTCCCCTGCAGTGCACCCATTCGAAGGGAATATTGTTCTCCACTGATTGCCTCCACTGCCGCCATTGTTAATGTTCGCATTCCACGTGTGGCAGTATGGACCTTCGTCTTCTGGTAGCACACGCCGATTTCCCCAGGAGTCTCTCGTCTCAACTGCAAAGGTACAAATCAAACCAGCACCACAGAGTTTGAGCCCTCCTCCAAATGCAGTCGATGCCGTAATATTCACCTTGTCCGGTCGCACTTGTATCATATAAGGGCTTCGATCCAGGTGAAGGTAAGGACCCGCCGGAGACCTGAGTCTAATGTTAATGGGAAAGGTCCCCGCCGTAGTAATCCGGTAGTCGATCTTGTAATTTGCATCACCAAAATCGTGAAATGTGTAAGTCTCAAAAGATGCGGACCAATAAAACAATTTCTCGATTCGATTAGTTGTATCGTAGTATCGTATGCGCATGGGATCAAGATATATTTTGAAATCGGATTCGGGTTTTGAAACCCAGATGTAGTTCCAGTACTGGTCTCTGAGCGTGATGTCAAAGTTGACCATTTTGCCGGCAATCTGATTTCCCTTGTAATCCGACTCACCAGAGTGGGGATCTTTATCTTTTGATACTCCAGTGCCATTGCAAATACAATTTTTGGGATCGAAAACCTGATGGGGGTGGAGGGAAAGAGGGCGGAGGAAGGAGGGAGGGAAAGTCAAAGGCCAATATATGCACCTGCTCCCACGTGCAAGCATGTAAGGTACACGTGCAAACATTTAGACACGCACCCACGCATGCCGAACATGCACTCAATGTGCACCAACGCAAATTTACGAGTTCACGCATGCACTGTTGCATTCATGCACACTCGCACACCTCTGGTCGTATTATGAATTGATATGGCGAAAGGTGAAGTCCAAGACCGTCATGTGTCACAGACATACTGTAAAGTCCAGCGCGGGTAATGTTGAAAGTGACGTGATATGTTCCGTCATCATTGTCAATCCAACTAAAGTTTCCGACTGCGTTCGGTGCATTTGGATCCAACGATGCACCTACGGGGCCCGTCGACGTTCGTCTCTCACGCCTGAATCATCTCCACAACAAAGTCAGTTCGATCTGCGGACATCAAAACAGACATCTTGAAGCACTGTCAGGACATGTGGCAAGCAATTAGGGTTGCATTACCGGCCTTGTGCAGACGCTACCTCATGGACGAAACCTTCAATGAAGTCCTTGTATCCCGTAGCATTCCCATACGAACCATAGTAAGGCTCGCCAGCAGCATTCAAGGTTTGATTGTAATAAAGAAATCTGATATCATTGGAATCTATCCATTGCTGAATTTCAAACAACGACATTGGTCCTCTCCAGTTTGGTCGTTCCGGGTCCAAGTGCGGTATAATCAGATTGAATTGTCCATCTCTGCGATGATCTGGAGGCAACAGAATGTCTGCTTCCAGGCCCAGGCGCTCAATTTGCGGGCACCTGTAATGGGCGGACTCCAGAAATGTGCGCATGAGGTCATGTTGACCCCCTTCACCTTTCTGCTGCATTGTCTTCATTGCAAATTTGCATGCAGGTGGAAAGCCACACTGTCTAACTGCGCAGCCCGCACTGTGCGGCGAGTATCCAGATCTTACGCTCGTCTGCTCAAATTCGGAGCACCCTTCTGCCTGGCCATCTGGGCAACAGCCTTCGCTACAATTCGCCGCGTTGCGCCTGTACATGCAGGTGAGCGAAGGCTGAATGTTGAGGCTGATCTCTGGGCCCTGCAAATCTTGTTCGACAAGCCCGCCCTCTGTGCATGGAGTCATAGTGGCCTTGTACAAGTTTGGGCACTTGCGCGAAACATCCAGCAATACCTGATCCTGGATGATAGGACAGTCAGCAAGCGATAAACCTGTGAGAGACACTTCAAAATCTTCGCCACCAGTCGTCCTTTTGTTCGTTGCCGAGTCACGATCCTGAACTGTAAATGATCTGGCATGGCCTGCAAATCCATCCACGATACCATTGCCTGTCGCTGTAGAGTTGGAACCGTATGTGGGCGCAGGAAAGACTCTGGCCTTGAAGGGTGAGCCGCGTATGTGAATGCAAACTGGGTTACACAACATAACAGAAATCCGGTGCTCGCCCGCGATATAAGGTTCCCACTCTGAAAAATAGTCCCCTTGGAAAATCTCATCGCCAGCATATAGCGTGGCAGAGGTTGTAGGCGTTGTAGATCCAGCAGCCATGCTCTGAGCCACTTTTGGCATCTCAAATGCGGTTGTGATGTTCTCGAGGGAAGATGCCCAGTTACCAAACACGTCTCGAATGCGAACCATGAAAAATGTCGGATAATGGGCAATTGCAACTGACAGGCCGGACCCAAATACATTGATTGAATCAATGCCAATGGGCCCTGAATCAACCCACACGCTAAATGGGCTTTTGAAAGGAATCCAAGGAAAACCTTGCAGACGATAAGAATATTCCACGCAATTTTTCTCCCCCGCCTTTTCTGCAGCCTTAGAAGCAGTCTTAGTGCACCAAAGAATAGGATAACCACCGGATTGATTGTGCATCTCTGTAAAATCAGTGCCAATGTCACATCGCTGACCCGTCATTTGCCTCACCTGCTCCTTAATGCTCGGGCTCGTGAGAGACACTCGTCTAGGATTCGCACACAAACCCGGAAGGGAAGGAAGGGTCACAGACAGTGTGTAGCGTCCACTCAGCGTGACGTTGTACACGACGTGATACGTGCCGTTACCAAGGTTGGATACCTCGCCGTAAGACTGGCCTGCTTGATTTAAATGGACCAGTGCAACAATATATTGGTCCCCACCCGCCAAGCGCAAATTGTCAAAAACATCGAACGAGTCTATCCGAAATGACACGCCAATGCCTGCACGCGTTGTTTGCAAATAAGCAAGACCTTGCCCGTATGCTTTGCTGTGTCCGGGACTAGTCCTCCCGGGCATGATGACCGCTGATCGATGTTGCATGCCTTCTGGAAAGGGAACAGCTTGCACCATCTTATCGAAATACATATCTTTTCGCATCTCAAAGAAATTCACTTGGTAAATACCCGGCATCATGGGAGTGAATGAAAATTCACAGTATTCCTCGCCAAGCTCGACTTCGACACCTTTTGTCAGTGTGGTGAAACGCTTGAACTCGGGTTGATACAGATCCCTCAATCCAGCCGAATTCTTCTCATCCTGCGTTCGATTGTCTGCTGCGAGCGGATCATGACCGTATAGCAGCCCCGTCACCCGAGACTTTGGAAACGTTACCATGTCCGCTTCGAATTTGCGAGCCCGGCTAGACTCCTTGGCCGTGATCTGCGCAACAAAGATCGGGCCTGGCCTGCCAGGAGTATCTTCAAAGACGGTGTCATATCGCTCATTTTTTCTGTTGTTGTTGCACTGAAAGGAGCAATCAGCCCACCAGTCCATTGGCACATACCCTCTCTGCCAGGCCTGACCTTCCTGAACGACTGGGACCTTCACCTCTGGCGTGCCCGAACCCACAACATACTCTGGCCTGTCGTAAATAAAGCCCGATGGCGGGGTCATGAATCCCCGAGGACATGGCAGACGCATCACAACCCTTGAGCCCGCAGTATGCGTGAGCCACATGTCATTCAGCGTGTCCTTGCAGGGGTAATAGTCCTGTGCAATATTGTATTCTGTGGCATTAGATGGCTGATCGGAGCTATAGCACATGTTTTCCAGTTCCCCCTGGAATTCAGCACCGTCTTCCTCTTCATTCAATGTCACACCGCAGTTGGTGCAATAAATATCGACACACTTGCCACTCTCTCCTCCATACTTGCGAACACAGCCAGGAGCTAACGCTGGGAATGAAAGAGCCTTGATGTACACCGAGTCCAGGCGCCCAAAGAGCACCTTAAAACCGTAGTAGGTCCCTGTGGGGTTTGCAGCGTCGGTGATCCAAGCCAGGGCCGACGTTTTGCCGTTACCGATGACCACCGAGTGCGGCATCGCCCAGCGGTCTTTCGGGAAAGTGCCTCCTACTCCAAAAGCTTTGATCTTGTAATCGATGTCTTGGTAAGGCACCTCATACAACTCCACGCGGTCGAAGCTTGCCTCCATGTCCAAATAGACGAAGGTGAAAACTATCGGAAGGCCGTAAGTATCGTGGTACTCGGGTTCGATGATCCAAGTACAATTGCTGTTGTGGCCGTATACGCGCCCCACGCCAAACCCGTCTGAGATGGACCCATAACTCTGCTTTAGCGTCTTCACCCCGCTGCAAGGCTTCTCCGGCTCAGAGCAGTTGAAGCCGCTCCAGCCGGCATGGCAGTGACAGACGCCGACCGAAATGTCGCAAGTTCCGTGGCCGTTGCAGTTTTCCGAGTACTTCATGTCCGCTACCTGGTTGATGGTGCGGGTAAAGTTGTCCAGCCTGACAAAGCCGCAAATGCCCAGATCCTGCCCGGTTTCGGAGAAACACATGGCGTTGTCGGTGCCGCCGTCCATGAGCGTGCGGGGCTGGCCGCGGTAGTGCGTCGACATTGATGCTGCGCTGGAGCCGTCGGTCTTGTAAAAGGAGCTCCCCCACTCGGACTGCACAAACGCCTGCGTGTCGTCGTCTGTGAGCTCGCGCACCAGCATCTCCACCTCCTGCACCGACAGCTCGACACGCGCGCCGAACGGGTCGTACAGGTCCATCGAGCGGAGCCCCATGCGCAGCTCCCGCCAGTTCAGTCGCGCGTCCGGGATCGAGTCGTCGATGCCGTCCCACTCCTGGAACGTGGTTGGAATGCCCTTCGCCCTGACCGCCTCCTGCACGCGCCGGAAGGTGATGCGCTTCAAGTCGTCATACCCCGCGCAGTGGATGCCCTTGTCGATGTCACCCAGAGCCTTGAACTTGGGGATCAAGTCCGCGTCCACCTGGTACCCCTCGAACGCCTCCTGGATGGTCTCGGGCATGCCCTGGCGCTTCTCCGGGTCCACGATGGGCCAAATGTCGCCGAGGACGCGGAAACCGCGCGCCGGGCGCAGCGACGGCAGCCATGCCGCAATGAGCAGCGCCTGCCACGGCAGCCCCGCGCCGTAGCCTAGACCGCGCCGTGCGGTCCGCGGCGCGGTGTCGCCTGCTGTGCCTCGCACCTGCATTCTCTGCCGCCCTTATCCGGACCGATGCGCGTCACGAACCCAGAGAAACCACCGAAACTAAACTACCGTTTAGACCTAAACACCGTGCGCGTGCCCTTACGCCGGTAAGGGCAGGCGCGATGGCGACGAGCGGCGACGAGATCGTGGTGGCCCAGAGCATGGCCACGCTGCCGCTCGGCGGGCAGGGCCCGGGGGAGCCGCCGCCGCTGCCGCCGGGGGTGCCGCCGCCGCCGGCGACCGGCGTGGTGCACACGCAGAAGCCGATGTACGAAATGTACAAGCCGCAGAACGTGGGCTCCGTGGGTCTCGTCGGCGGCGCGGCCCAGCCCCCGATGGCCCAGGGGGGATCGCTGGTGGACAACGCGCGGCGCGGCCCGCAGCCGACAATCTGCGAGCACCAGCTCCCGAAGTCCAAGTGCAAAAAGTGCAAGGCGATGGCACGCATCTGCAAGCACGGCAAGAAGAAGGAGCTCTGTCGCGAATGCGATGGCTCCGCCCTTTGCATTCACGAGCTCCGAAAAAAGGTGCCCGCCCCCTGCGTCCACACACGCGCGCTATCCTTGCCCTGCGTCCCGTGCCGCCCCCCATGCGCCACGGCAGCGCGGCCGAGTCGAGCTCGTCGGACTCGCGCTCACCCTGCGGGGGCGATGGCTTGCAGGAATGTCGGCAGTGCGATGGCTCCGCCCTGTGCGTCCACAACAAAATTCGGCGTGAGTGTAAAGATTGTGGCGGCAGCAGCTACTGTGAGCACGGCAAGCGCAAGCGCAGGTCTGTCAAGGCGCCTGTTGTGCGCTTCCCTAGCACCGTCTCTCCGCAGCGTTGGCGTGCGGGGAGGAAAAGAAGACAGTCCAGTGACGCGTTGCACTGCCTCGCTCACGTACGCCCCCCCGCGCAGGTGCCGCGACTGTGGAGGAATGGACTTCTGCGAGCACGACCGACGCAAGGGGCAGTGTAAAGAATGTGGAGGCTCTCAAATATGCCACCACAACCGCCAGAAATTTCGCTGCAAGGACTGTTTCATGTGAGACTGCCGCCCGCCCCGCCTTGTGCGGTAGCTGTTGGCCCTGTGCTCTGTTGGCCCTGTGCTCTGCAGCTCTGCCCGGACCCGCGAGTGGTGCGTGGACGGCCTTCTTGTTGCAACCTCACTGGCGCTATGCTCGGCAGGTGCGTGCACTACCGCGTCAAGACGCGCTGCACGGAATGCATCCAGGCCGACACTGAAAAAGATCCGCGCAAGATTCCTCGTGGGCAGGGCTGGAACGCCAAGCGCCTGCGTGACGATGGTGTGGACGAGGGTAAGGGGATGGACGACGGCAAAGGCATGGCGGCGACAGTGGACGGACTGCCGGGCGCTGCTTCCATGCTCGGAGCTGGGGTTGCGGTAACGTCGCCGGGGGGCTTGGGGGCTCCAAACAAGCCTGCACCGACTAGCATGGTAGTCGGCGTCAAGAAGGACCATGTGCTCGGCCGCCCCATGCAGCCTGGCAAGGTGGCGGGAGGTGTTGCTGGTGTAGGATCGCAGGCGTGGGAGGCCGAAAAGGCGCAGCTTGTGCAGGAGAACCAGCAGCTCCGATCTGCCGCCGCCATCGCGGCCGCCGAGGCCGAGGAGCGCCGCCGCGCCGCTGCCGAACTCGAAAAGGCCAAGGCCGAAATTGAGAGGTGTTTGCTCCTGCCTGTTTTCCTGTGCCCGTGTAGCATGTGCGTACGTCTTGTGCACGCTCGCGTTGCACGCTCTTGTTGCATGTTGCTAGGTGCCCGCGCGCCCAGCTCACGCGGACGATGCGGACGTTCAGATGCTGCCACGCCCGCACGAAAGAGCGCGCGAGCAATGGCGATGTCTGCGTGCCTGCGTGCGAGCGAGGAGGATGGCCGGACACCAAGTGCGCAACCTGACGCTATATGTCCAACCTGCGTCATATGTCCAACCTGCGTCATTCTACAGACTGAAGCATCTCCTCGGGTCCCCGACAACCAAGCCAGTCTCAGACAAGGACCTGCCCCCCCCGGACAAGGATGAACAGCCCTCGGAGAGGGATCTGCAGCACGCGGACAAGGACTTGACGCACACGGACACGCCCTCGGACAAGGACTTGGGGCACTCAGACAAGGAGCTGCAGCCCCCGGAGCCGCCCTCGGACAGGGACCTGCAGCCCCCAGACAAGGACTTGCAGCCCTCTGACAGAGACCTTCAGCCGCCAGACGCGCCGCCTGTGGTGACTGACAGTGTGCATCATCTGTGATGTATCAGTGGAGTGTGCATCATCTGTCATGTATCAGCTGTCATGCACCGGGCACAGATGCTACGTCCACTGCATTCGCAGGACTGTTCTATTAGTTAACTGCATTCGCAGAACTGTCCTATTAGTTACCTGGATTTGCGGTACTGCTTCCTGCTACTATGAGCCTTGAGGCAAGTTGATCCTCGAGTGCTTGAGAACAGTTGATCACAGATCCTAGGAGGTTTCACCCTGCCTTCTGTCCTAGGATCCACTATTTTCTGCGTCTTTGTTACACCTACCTTAGTACCGCTTTTGTTACACCTTGGGTACACCTTGGGTACACCTTGCGTACACCTTGGGCCATGGCATCTTGGCCCTTGGTTGTTCAAGCTCCCTGTATTAGACTCTTGAGACAGGTGCGCTCTAGGTGACCTGGAGCACCGTGCCCACGCGCAATTCACAGCAGCCTCGTAGCAAGCAGTACCGTACCGCCAGTGTAGGGCGGACTAGCCCAGCTTGTACAGCTTGCAACACTGTTTTTACCACGGCAGGACTGCTGCGGCTCAAAACTGGCTGGCTGGCCGCATGAACGGAGTGACAAGTGTGACACAGAGGCACTGACACAACACGGAGCGAGTTCCTGCGTCAGTTCTCACACGCTACTGGCATGCCAGCTCACTCCCAAGAGGACGGGCTCTCCTGCCGTAAAATTTCAACACGGGGGTGTGCAGCGTGAGCGGTGTGGTGCTCAGCGCTCAGGACAAGCTCTCAGTGCCAATGCTTGAAATACTAGCAACAAATGTGCCATCTTCAAATAGTCGCCAATATGAAGATACATATATACATATGTGCCGGTACGTATCTACGTATGTATGTATGTATGTATGTATGTATGTATGTATGTATGTATGTATGTATGTATGTATGCATGCATGCATCATGCATGTATGTATGTATGTATGTATGTATGTATGTATGTATGTATGTA
>Ga0115006_10000376_pt1 | contig 24059 bp, 12 predicted proteins | sample ArcOceMetagenome_3_FD_88943 | JGI IMG/M metagenome (GOLD analysis project Ga0115006, IMG submission 88943) | Marine eukaryotic phytoplankton communities from Arctic Ocean - Arctic Ocean- Svalbard ARC20M Metagenome | ecosystem: Environmental > Aquatic > Marine > Oceanic | place: Arctic Ocean...
AGCGGCAGCGGCGGCAGCAGCCCAAGCTCAGATTCAAGCACAAGCTCAAGGCCAATCCCAATCGCAACAGGGAGTTACCGGTACCAGTACCAATGCGACCTCTCCCATCGCCACGACATCGTCTCGTCGGAGGAATCCCAGCCCTCGTTCAGCGGCTGCTGCTGGTCCTGGTCCTGGTGATAGCGCCAACAATATGCCCGCCAATGCCACCACCAATGCCAGGGTCAAGGAGGGCATGCTTCAGGGATTCATCACCGTCACCACCTTCACCAACTGGCAGAAGTCCTTCCGGTGGGACTCTCTGCACGAATCCGCCTTCGCCTACGACGACCCCCGCCTCGCCGAGGCCATGAGCGACGGGACGCGCAAGCACGACAGGGACGGGACGGTGGCCGAGGCCATGCAGTCGACCGTGCGGTGCGGCGACGCCTGGAACGAGGGCATCGTGTGGCCGAACATCGCCGAGATATCCCTCCTGGGCGCCCTGGGGTGCGGCCGCTCCCTCGTCCAGCTGGCCATCGAGCGGCTCGAGCGGACCCCGCCCTCGGCCAGGCGGAACTACCAGTACGCGGTGCTGCAGGCCACCACCAATTCCGTCCCCTTTTACGAATCGCTGGGCTTCGTTCGGGTCGGGTGCGTCACGGACAACGAGAACTTCAATCCTCTGGAAGAGGGCAGTACCGGCAACCAGGTCGATGGCTCCGACGGGGAATCGCGTGGCGAGGAGAAGAAGGAGGGTGATGGCGAAGACGGATCAACGCTTGGTCCTGGTCGTCGCAACAGAAGAACCAGAACCAATGTCAGCGATGACTTGGATTCCAAGCCGAGTGCCAAGCCGAGCCCGACCAATGGTGGTGATGCAGGCACTCCCGACGCTGCAACTGCGGCGGCGACATCAGCAACAGTAATAGCAGAAGATGATATCCCGGCACCCGAGATCTCTTCGTCGCCTGTGGAGAAGTATACCACGACCAAGGATGGTGAGAAGGTTGGCGAAATCGCCAAGAGCCTCGGCGTAGATGTTTGGGACGTGATCTTTCTCAACCACTTCACCTTCCCCAGCATGGCGCCCTCCAGCAAGGTCCTGAAGGGGACGGAGATATTCGTGCCATCGAACAAGGCCAAGGTCGATGCCTGCAGCGATGCCCTTCGGAACAATGCCGAGTTTGGTGGGGCCAGCGAAGCCACGCAGTGGTATTATTGCGCCGACGACGAAACTCCCAAAGATATTGCCGAAAAGTTCAATGTAGACTGTAAGGAACTCGTGAGGAGGAATCGCGATCGATTGCAGGGGCTTCAGCCGTTCTCGAACCTGATGGAGGGGTAAGTTTTTCTTTCAGAGTGTTGGTTGGTAGTGCAGCCTCTTTCATCTTGTTGACTCACACAGAACATTGTCTCATCAACTCACTACGTATCACAGAACCAAGGTGCAGGTATCGCACTTTGATCGCCACATGGACACGCGAGTTCCTTATTGCCATTGGACTTTTCCCGATGATACCATTGAAGACTCCGAGCCCAGTTACATGATGGCTCTGAAGCTAAACCGCAAAACTCGAAGCGAAGCCAAGTTCAGACCTGTCGAGTACTCCTTCGCAGTCCCCGTTTCTAAGTATGAAAATGCAGTGCTCCAGTACGCCGATACCAGCAGCGTAGCATCAAGCACTGCCGCGTCTTCCGAGCCTCCTGTCAAGAAGTCTAAGGCGACCAAGAAGCGAAAGCGCATGGAGAAGCACCCTGATGAGCCGGACAAGCCCAAGCGGTCTTTAACAGCGTACTTTCACTTTGTCAATGAAATGCGCGACGTAATCAAAGAGGAGCTAGAAACCACCGACGTCAGGGAGATTACTCGGGAGGCTGCACAGCGATGGAATGCCGCGTCCGAGACGGCCAGGGCGAAGTATCGTTCGTTGGCTGAACAGGGCCGAGTGGATTACGAAGCCTCCATGAAGAAATACGAAATCGAAATGGAGCGCTTCCGTCGAGCACATCCTGAATGGGTCGCCGAGCAAGAACGCATTGCCGCCGAAAGAGCAGAGATTGACGAAGCCTCGAGCGCTGCTAGTGGCAGCACCAAGGGGTATCGCAATCTGTTTAGTAAGGTGGTGACGCTCACTGAGGAGGGCCAGCGCGAGTCAGGAAGCGAGTTCAAGTACTTTTACGTGCTGACGTATATCCCAGATCTCCAATGGTGTCATCTCGCCCCAATGAGAGAGGTTGGAAAGTGGGGACCAGAAAAGCCGAAGGCCCAGGGACGTCCGAAGTGGATGCTGTTTCCCGAACACGAGGGCAAGGAGGTCGATATCAGTGCTGCCAGTATTGGCGATGTCGTTAGATCTCGAGCCTTACGCAACAACCAGGACGCCGACAAGGAGCAGTGGGACATCCCCGAGAGTGGCCCTCCCGTTCCCGGTGAAGAAGGAAAGCGCCCGTATAAAGTGCGAGAAACCTATATCAGTATTGATGGTGGTGGTGATGGTGGACTGAATTCTTCGTCTGCTGGAGGTGCAAGCAGTGCCGCATCCGTTGGGTCTGCCCCTGCTGTAGGAACGACGGGTGGTCGTTCAAGCAAACTCAAAGGTGTTCGTAGGAATGTATGCGCCGTCGAGGGGTGCAGCAAGTTTAAGCAGCAAGGGTGCGACGGAATGTGTATTCGACATTTTCGTGATCCGTCGTCGACGAGAACCACTCCAGTGAGTGAACCAGTAGCCGAGCCTGAAGCTGAAATCCGCCCACCTCCGAAGAAGAAACGCAAGACGTCTACTAATCAAAGTCGAAAGCTAACGATCGATGTTGCAACTGAGGAGACCCCGAAAAGAAAAAAGGTCAAGGACCCCTGCAAGGCTCCGGGATGCCCGAAGTCCCGGTCGGGCAGGTGCGGTGGATATTGTGCAAAACATTATCAAGCCTCTTTGTCAAACGGCGAAGAGGCACGATCGTCCGCGGCATCGTCTCCGTCATCCTCACTATCACCGTCTTCCATCGTTTCGTCCGCTCAGCCTCGGTGGTTGAAGAAGACACCGGGCGATCGGTGCAAGTGGGAAGACTGTCCCAAGAGTCGTCGCGGCTACTGCCAAGGATTTTGTGGGGGACACTTCGAGCTCACGTCGGGAAAGAAAGATCCTAGGTATTCTTCCACTGCTGGAAAGGCAACCAAGAATAAGCTTCCCGCCAAGTCCCGTCCACAGAAGGTCTCGTCGCCGCCAAGAAAGAAGCGACCCAGCGACATATGCATCGTTGATGGCTGCGAACGATGGCGATCAGGAAGTTGTGGAGGGATGTGCCGCGCGCACTTTGTTGCATCCGAGGAGGAAGCAGCAACCGGAAGTACGAAGAAACTGACTCGAGTCAAGGCGCGGGCCTTGTCACTCAAAGCAGGTGCAACAGTCGAAGATCTCAACTATGCCGAAAAGATGGGTCTCCCTCCTGGATGGAGCTGCCGCGAGAACAAGAATGCCAATTATCTCATATACAGCCCTGGCCGAGAGGAGAGATTTACCAGCAAAATGAAGGCCTTTGCGGCTGCTGGCGTGGAGATACCTCCGATCATTCGAAATCAACCAGCGCCGGCATCGTCCAAGGCGAAGAAGCGCAAGAGAGAGGAATCATCCGAGGAAGAATCCGAAGAAGAATCTGAGGAGGAATCCGAAGAAGAATCTGAGGAGGAGGAGGAGGAGGGCGACGATCCTCCCTGGCGACCAAGTGGCCACGAACTCATTGGCCAGACTGTTAAGATGGTCGACGAGGAAGGATCCGAGCAATTCGGCACCGTCGTCGGATGGATTGCCGATTCTGACCTTGACCGGGACGGCAATCCTGGCTTTGTTTCCGATAAAACAGGAAAACCAGCCTGTCTCTTCAACGTGGATTTTGGTGATGGTACGTCGCAAGACTTCGAAGAAGACGAGCTGAATGGAAACTTTGTCCCAGCAACCGAAATTCCCCCCTCAGCCAGGAAGAAGGCAAAAGGCAAAGGCGGTCGCAAGCCCTGTGCCGTCCCCGGTTGTCCGAAAGGTTCAAGAGGGCCTATCTGCCAGCAAATGTGTATCGCCCATCACCAGCAGTGCCTTTCTCTTCAATGTAGTCCCGAAGACCTCGCCCCTGCATTGGCAAACGGACAGGTCGAGGGTCTTTCTCACGCCCAAGGTAAGGCCTCGAGTGCTGTCACCGGAAATGCAAATCGCGCCGAAGCTATCCCACAGGGCCATCCCAGCGACGCCGGTGCGGTGCCTTTCCCCGATGACTTCGACTCGATGGCCGCCGCTGCCGCTGCCTCTGCTGCCGATGGAGGATTGCCGCATAATGAAACCGCTGATATCGTTCCAAGGGAATTGGAGGCTACGGATGTCGGGGCGACGGAGGAAGATTTTCATGCCATCTTGGACGCTCTCGAGCCTGCTCGTCATTCCACAAGGAGTGGACGTGACTTCACATCACCACTGTTTGGCCAACTCTAGCTACGTAACTAATCTTAAGTAGATAGATTCATTCATTCGAGAATTCCACATCTTCATACAGCTATACATGTACATATAGAGAATTCTGTTAGGATGCCTTGGCGATCAACCAAGGATATGTCATACAGATTCAAAAAAGCTGTCGTTACGCTTAGTCTAGATCTAGATCTCTATTGCCAGAGCAACGCGTGGCGGGCATAATATAAATATATATATATAAGTAGTTGGTCTGCCTGGCCAACATATAACTCTACTGCCTAAAGATTAAAAAAACAGCAGTGGAAGTGGATGGACCAAGCATTGATGAGAAGAAGAGCGCCAAGCTCCTCTACGGGTACATGATGGAAGAATCGACAATCTCCGTCGATACGTGACTAACTGGCCTCTTCTTCTACGTCATTGCCGGGGACGATGGAAGAGAAGTCCATGGCACCGTGGTCCTTGGCGGCGTCGGCGGCTTCGATGTCGCCGTCGGCGTTATCCTCGTCCTCGTCCTCTTCATCCTCGTCGTCCTCATTGTTACGCATCTTCTTAGCAGCAACGATAACGGCAGTCAAGACGAACAGAGTCCCGCCGCCGATGACAACCAGGAACGGCAAACCGAGAGAGGGATCGACGGTTGCGGCAGGATCGGGACCACCACCACCGGTGGGCTTGAATGTTATGGTCGTGGAATCGACGTCGTGCGGGACGCGATCGGGAAGAGTGGGACCGTGGCGATCTTGAAGGGTACTGTGGCGATCATAATCTTCCTTCTCGACCTTTTCAGTGTAGGGCAGGCCCACGGTCGGGGTGGTCTCGCTGCTGGCATCGACCTCATTGTTAGAAGCGACCACCGGCTGCTCATTCTGCTGCTGTTTGATGGAAAGCAATGCTCTCTTGTCCTTCGTTACCGTTGCCGCAATTTGGCGAAGATGAGAGGTCTTGGCGTGAGTGCTGGTGATCGTCGACGAAACGAGCGCCAAAAGAAGGGCCAGATGAAGATATGACGGACGGCACATGATGTGTTGAGCGAGCAGGTTGGTGAAAGACCAAAGGTATCAAGCTATTTTCAGCTGGGTCCAATATGGAATGAAGAAGAAATGATACTTACTTGTATGTATCGATGGTGGCGCGCTGGCGGCGGCGCGGGGAAAAGATACGCCGCGAGCAAATGTTTTGGCCTCTGTGCCAAAAATAGAAGGCGTTGTCGTTGGTAACTTGACTTCTACATGCTGAAATTATACAAAGTCAAATTTCCTTCTTTTGGTCCAAAATTGCAAATCGCAACACTGCTTTCTCTTGCACTCTACGTAGCTAGCTAGTAGGCACTGCTCAAATCCGTTGATAGGAAAACATAAGGCTAAAAACTTCCAGGAACTAAATTTTAAGAGCGCTAAGTGCAAAGTAAAGTAGCCGGACCAGAATGAATCAGCCCTTGGCCGGACTTCCCGATCATGGCATGTGGATACATGTAGCATGCACAGGCATGAAGTGAAGAGTACAACAAGAAGCAACGATGTGCACTACGGCAGCAGCAGGATCCCGCGTTGCCCGTATCTTCTCAGGCCGTTGCCGACAGCCATGGCCATCATTACCGAAAGCATTCTCGACGCTTTCTTCGCCACCTCCCATCCATCGCCATGGATCTTTCCTTCTCCAATCTAAAGACACTCTCGGCATCGTCAGCGCCGTTTCTGGTGTGATTTTGAAGCATGAGCTAAACCTTACGGGCGCAGATTTACATGTGGAGAAGGGAAATAAACGAGGAGAGGCACCGGATCATGATACCTTCATTTGTCGCTTCAGCTTCGAGGCGAAAAAGAGCCCAACGAACAATTCCTCATCCTTCGCCTTTGACGAGGCCGATAGCACCGAGTCATTCGAACTACAATCTTTTGAGGAGCACTTGTCAAGAATAGTCGCTTCATTCCATGCTGAAGCAACGCTTCTCCACCAATCTGGGAGATTTGTCAAATTCGATGGGACGGTAGAAGGACAGGATTCACAAGTTCGAAAGGAAGTGCTCCGATTTCATGGCCCAGCGCGAATAGCTGTATTTGTTTCTAAGCGTGACCACTGCCTCAACGATCTACTCGACCAATGTCGTGGTGGGGAATTGCCGGTACAAATTACACGTGTCATATCGAACTTTGACCGGACCGAAGACAATAGCCATATTTTCAGAGCCTTGAGCCGCCTGAACATTCCATATCACTACGTACCATGCGGTGATTCTGGTCGAGATCGTGAAGACTGGGAGGGTAATATTATGGATGCTATGCAACGAGAAGGACCGCACCAAACAGATTTTATCGTCCTGGCGAGATTTATGCAGATACTATCAAAGGAATTTTTGAGCTGGTATGCTCCGCTTCCCATCATAAATATCCATCACGGTTTGCTGCCATCATTCAAAGGGTCCAACCCATACCGGCAAGCTTTTGATGCGGGTGTGAAACTTATCGGCGCAACGGCTCATTTCGTAACAGAACAGCTTGATGAGGGGCCAATTATCTGCCAGGCAGCCAAAGCGGTCACTCACCGTGATAGTACAAGGGATGTCAGAATGGCGAGCGAACGACTCGAAGGAAATGCTCTTCACGATGCTGTGAGGCTGGTGGCCGAGAACAGAGTAACAAGGGTCGGGGATCGAACAATCGTATTCGAGTAAGAGGTGTGAACCTACTCTGGCTAGCTACTAGATGCGTAACGTTTCGTGTAAGCTAGCATAGATTGACTTTCAATACTGTACCTAGGTAGCTAAATCGATTCCCCCCTTCTTTCTTTCAACGCCACATATCGTATGACCAATCACATTTTGATACCCCAGGCCCAGGGAGCGCCGGGGCGATACATAAACGGGGGATTGATGAATCGGTGAGCCTTCGTTTTGTGGCCGATGGCGTCAAGCTTCTTGAGGACCTCGGGAGGAAGAGATCGCATTTCCGAAGCCGCTGCCTTCTGCCTCTCATACGAACTGGACTTTGTGACTAAAGCGACTCCTTGAGAGAGATTATAGCGGAGAAGTATATCCGGGATAGATAAATTGGCTTCCTTCGCAATCGACATGATCGTGGGATGTCTCAGGAGCACGTCCTTTCCTTGTCCCAAAGCCGTATGGGCCTGCAGCGTAATCGAATGGGTCTGACAAAAATCGACGAGATCCCATTGGGGATTAATAGGATGTCGTTCCACCTGATTAACGGCCGGATAATATGTGCGGCAAAGAGGGAGTAAGACACGAAGCGCTCCGACAGAGAAGTTGGACACGCCGAGTGCCGATATAAGGCCTTCAGCTGCCATCGATTCGAGTTCGTTCCAGACAGACCCGAGGGTGTTGTTTTCAATCAGATCACAAGGCCAGTGAAGAATTACTAGATCGGCCTTCTTAATCCCAAGCCGCTTCATTGATGCAGTGACCTCGGCTCTCGCCTCTTCAGCAGAGGTAGCCGATTTGGGAACCTTGATGGTAATGAAAGGCATTGGGGTGCTTCCACGGATTCCCTCCCCGACCTGCTCCTCATTGTTGTAAGTCGGGGCGGTGTCGACGGCACGGAAGCCAGCGCGGAGGGCAGTAGTAACGAGGCTGGCTGCGACACGTTTGCCCATATTCATAGTCCCAAGAGAGACCGAAGGCATCATAACCTTTTCTTTCTCTTCCCCGGCACAAGAGACTTTCAGCACAACGGCATCCGAGACTACTCTCCGAGAAATAGTAGAAGACGCGCTCAATGACCCGTAAGAAAGCGCAATAGACTTCACTTCCTCCTCGCCGCGGACTCGACTGATGAGATCAAAACCCTCAGCGTAGAGCGGCGCGACCACCTGCGACATGCTCTGAACGGCCATCCTTGCGCCAGCATCGCCCTGGACTCCTCCGGCGTGGTTGGTTCGCGCTCTAACTCTACGCTCCACGACGGTCTTGGGAACATCGAACCATAGCAAGTGGCATGAGGCGTCAGCTTCGCGGGCGACATTGACAAAGTAAGCCCGCTGGTCTACAGTAAGGTGCATCCGGTCAACAATCACACACTTGCCGGTCCTGAGGTGCTCGAGGGCAGCCTTCTCGACGGCCTCTCTTTTCCCTGGTCTGCCACCGTTGATCGTATCCTGCGAGAGATGTTTCCAGTTCTGCCCTGCCCCCAGAAGTTCACGACAGAAGTGAGACTTGCCAGATCCCTGCACGCCCATGAGAACAAGCAAGATGGGCTTTTCCGTCGACAGGTATCCTCCGCAGAGAGCAGCGCGAATGCGAAGGGCCGAGGAGGGCGGCGCATAGTACGATTCCGCGTCGACCTTGGCAGCTTTGGCCGCGCATCGCCGTTCGTAATCCGACGGACAGCCCCAAAATTCCTCGGGCGTATAGAACTTCAGCGTTCCATCGCGCATTTCCCCGACGTTCTTGGCAAATTGCAGGTCCACGCCGCCCTGCGTGAAAATAAGTGTAGAGATATAGATGTGAGGCGAAAGGAACGAGAATGACGAGACGTTGGTTGAGAGAAGAGTGATGGCGGCATTGCGATTGCAAACTCTGACCATAATGCATGTAGTAGTACCAGTACCTACGCAGTACGCACCTGCGCATCGCCCGGGATGGAATCGCCGACGTAAAAGCTCCGGCCCAGATCGAACTCGTTGCCCCCGTTGAACTTTTGCTCGGCCACGCTCCACATCCCAGAATTTCCCTTGTGGAAACCGCTGTCGCTCTGGCAGCTCACGACGGCGTTGAACGGTCGGTCGATCTCGTGCGCCAGCCAGTCGATGACGCTCCGGATGAACGTCGCCTTCTTCCCGTCGAGCTGCGTGCGGATACCGCCCTGGTTGGTGATGAGGACGATGCGGTATCCGTCGTCGTCGTGCAGGGAGCGGATTTTGTCCAGCACGGTCGACGACCACAGCTGCATATCGCCAAAGTTGGAGGCGTGGCGCACGCCGAAGGTGAGGAGGATGGTCCCGTCCATGTCGAAGGCGGCCACCTTGGTCTTGGTGCTGGCATCGGTCGGTTTGCACGGAGGCGCCGAACGGAGGAGGAGCTTACCTTCGTACGTCGACCAGCGGGGGCCGGTGCGATCGAACGGGTTGGATCGGAGGGGCGGGACCTTCCGGGGGCGGATCGGTCCGGGAATGTCGTCCTCGTCGCTGCCGCCGCTCTTTGTTGCCTTGGCGGCCTTCTTCTTCCTCCTCTTCTTCTCGTCGTCCTCCGTCTTTTGGGCTCCTGCCGATGCTGCCGATGCTGCCGATGCTGCCGATGCCGATGCCGATGCAGACTTCTTCTTCTTCTCGTCAGGTGATTTGCTCTCCTGCTTCTGGGGAACGGCCTCGGGCTGGAGCAATTCCGGCGGCTCGTCGCCATCGTCGGGCAGAGTGAGGTCGGCCACGACGGATGCTGGCGCAGGTGCCGGCGCAGGTGCCGATGCCTCTACCAGGCGTCCATGCGGGCCAGAAGATACCGGCGGCACAGTCGGCGCAGGTGCCGATGCCGCTACCAGGCGTCCATGTGGGCCAGAAGATACCGGCGGCACAGTCGCAGGCGTCGTCGGCTTGCTCTTCTTGTACGGGTTGGCCACCACATCGATGGAAGGGCTCAGCTGTTCGGCCTCGGTGTCGGACAGGTCGGACCCCGTGAGGTCCACCGCGCGGGAGGAGGAGGGGGCGGCGGCGGCGGGCCGCTTGCTGTTGCTGGCCGTGCTCATCATGCCGTGGCTACGGCTTGGACAAAAATGAGGCTCACTGCATTGCATTAGCATTGTTGGTCGGACCAATCTCCCGTTTCCAGGTGGCACTTACTTAGCGATCTACGAAATAGACGGGAAACGGTACGGCTACGTACGTCATTCGTTCGGCGGCGACGTACATGTACAGTATCTTTTACCGGCACAGAACGTCCGGCATATCGTCAATACAACACTCTCGATCTCGTGGATTTCGGTGGAGGCAACTGAGGCAAGGCAGAAATAAGAGAAGCAAGGCATCGGGACAGTGCAGTCATTATTATTTGATGAAAAGTATGTCACCAAAGCAAGACGTAGACGACGAGGGGTGGACAGCAATTAACCATCCTGCTACCAGCATCAACGATGATGGTAGAGATGGAGAAGGGCAGCCTGAGCACGAGCAGCCGCAGCAGCCGGCTGCTGCGGCTGGCGACAAACATGATGATGATCGGGTCGTGCCCGGTCTCCATCTGGATGATCTCAAACTAGCAAGTAATGTCGAGAGTCGATTCTTCGAGGGCGACAAGGCCATGTACACTGCATCAGCTTCGAATGGCGAACCATCTGCATCGGCCGTCAAGGTCCGCATCATTTCAGTTTCGACGCCCAACTACAAAATCGCCTTGCCATCCGGAGAAACAATGGATGTTCCATTCGACCACCCAAATCTTCTCTCACTGGAAGAATATGAGAACCTCCAGCTTCAACACGAAGTCGGTATGCTCGATGTCGTTTCCTCGGAAATGTATGGCGGTGATGGCGGTGGTCCATTCAGTGATCTTGTGGCGGCGAAGAATCGGCGCATAACCGAAATCGCGATTCAATCTGGGGCAATCATAGACGGTATTGGGGCCTCGTTCTCGGATGGCACCACGACCTTCTACGGCGGCGATGGAGGAGGTCTTCATCGGCTGGTCCTCAAGAGTGGTGAATGCATAACCGAAGTCACTGTAGTTTGTGGCAAGCTTGTCACTGGGCTTACTTTCACCACCAATACCGGACGAACACTGTCTCGTGGTGGAGCAGGAAGCATTCTCTTGGGCGGATTGAATTCATCCGTCGTCACTCTCAAGGCACCTGGCCGTTTCTATGCCCTTGTAGGGCTTTCCGGACGATTTGGTAAGTATTTAGATGCCATACAGGTCCATTGGGGTCCGATTCTTGCTGGATCAGACGTCCAAATGGACAACAAAGACATCGTGACAACATTGACCTCGAGACAGCATCTCAAGACGACGGAGTTGTTCGGAAATGAAGCAAATGGAATTAGGTTCGACGATGGGCACTTTAACATTCAGTGTACCGATATTTCCGTTATATCCTTGTGCGATGGCCCGATCCGAGGGCTGTGTGCCCGCTATTATACCGGCAGGGAAGTCCAGCATGGTGGGAAGATGTCCAAGATCCCCAATAAAACTGAGTCCACTGAGATGAAACTGTCAAAGGGTGAATATATCAGTGAAGTGATTGTCGTATACAATCATGATGCGGTCGTTGGCTTGACCTTCGTTACCAATAAGAACCAGACGCTTGGACCCTGTGGTATCGCGCCGGGGGAAAATGGCAGTAGCAGTGCTAGTGTAAAAGCTCCTTCGGGTTACAGGCTCATCGGTTTTCGAGGAACTTGTGCTGAAAAGGCGATCCATAGCATTGGTTTCAACTGGAGCCCGGCAGCAAAGGGATGTTGAAGAGTCTACCTAGCCAGGTACATGGTACATAGGCCCTACAGTATAAGAAAGATAACGGCGATCATTCGAGCTAAACCGGTTATTCCATCTCAATCTGACTTATCTTCTCCGCCACTACAGGTACGCCGTACACCACAGGGGCGGCTCCTACGATATGTCGCATTTTGCACACCGACCTTGCCTTGGCAACACATTGCGGAAGACTCTTTGAAGCCTCGCCCCTTGGATCTAAGAAGTCTTCGAGAAGGGCAAGGCAAAATCTGTCAATATCTCTATCTGTCACATCCCATAGGTTCCCAACAACACAGGGGGCTCCAGCGCAGAGATAGGACAGAGCCATTCCCTCTGGCTCATATTCCAGAGCCAGATTCTTAGGGGGGCTAGTTCTGCTACTATTGACCGAGACGAGTCTTCCGCTACTACATCCCATCAGTAGTAGGGCCGACGAACATCTACGCGGCGAGAGTTCACTTTCATCATCGGAAGAGTCACCGTATCCCGCCCCGCTGCTGCCGCTACCCCCAGAAGGCATCAACAACCCTTCAACTTGCTTTCGGGAGAAGCACTTTTCACCGCCTCCATGTCCACAGTACAGAAACAGCCCACTTTGGCTTGTCAACGCCGCTTCCATAAAGTCACTTGATGGGATTTCGCCCACGACGCCCTGCCACGTCCACTTAAATTTGGACGTTAGAGAATCAAGCGCTGAGAGTATGGTGCGTTTGGTCGAGGACAGATTTGCTTCGGGGTCAAGTACATATTTGGTGTTGTCTGTCCGAATCCGGCGCTGTCCTCGTTCCAAGAGAGTTGCAACCGCAAATGAAATGCTTGGAACGCGGCAAATAGATCGTCCTTCCATACATTTGAATCCTTCGAAGGGAAATCGCTGCAGATCTTCGTCGAGGATGAGGAAAGTGCAAGTTGACACAGCGTCATTGTCGAGTTCCTGGCAGGACATTGACGATGATCCGGCCGATGTTTTTGACTCTGATATTGACCTCCTGCGGGGAGAATGAGGTTTGGATCGTCGCTTCTTTTGCGCTTTGTCCCGTTCATGAAGCGGCTTCTCACAACTCTCGCTTCGTTTCACTTGCAAGAGCTCGACGAGGGCAGCTTTTCGCATCTGCTTGAATTCGCTCTTATCGGTCCCACGGCTATGAAGTTCGTCCTTGATCTGGGCAACAGTCATCTTTTCTGGAGCAAGCGCAGTCTCTATTGTATCCTCCCCATCCCCCAAATCACTATCAACGCCTGCGTCCTCGTCCATGACAGCACAAGCTGCCTCAAACTTGTCGGCAAGGTTGCCAAGGCTACATTCCAATTCCTCTTCTTCGTCGTCACTGCTATTATTCTCAAAACCTTGGCACATTGTGGCGACGTAATCATTGTCAGGATCATTATCTTGTCGCGCAACCTTGGATCCCACGAGAAGGCTTTGAAGCACGCCGAAATTGAAGTATTTCGCCTCAACCTCTTGTATGACGATCTGAAGCTGCTCGTCAATGGCCTCCCTCTCTTCCCACCAGATGCGCTTTCTTTCATTTTCAGAGTAACGATTCAAAGACGACGAGTCCATATCTTTCAGCTGAGAACGGCTCCTCTCCATTACAACATCAAAGGGCTTTAAGATGCCCTCGTAGACGTGTGATGGCATATCGTCACCTGGGAAGATGCAGATGGTTTCTGTTGCTATTACTTTTTGATCCCCATCGCCTTTGTGGAAGAAAATGGCCGAAACAAGCAGCTCACCAGTCGGACAAGACGCCAGTGCAACGAAGCGCCAATCGGCAGGAAGAACCAAGGAAGCCTCATCATACATAGACTGGATCGCTGCGTTTCGACTTGACCTGTCGTTCAGGGCCGTGTCCAATGCCTCGAAAAGTGGTCCAAGTCGAGAGTCATTACATTGAGCAGCCGATCGACCCGTACCGGTACTTGTAAAGGCCTGTGCAACCTTCTGCCTCTGAGTGCTTCCCACTGAAGAATGCACCAAAACCGTGGCAGCATATCCAACCTCAGCGCCACTACTACCGCTGACATCCGGGCCGGTTGCAAGTGCAAGGCAGCGCATTACTTGACGAGATAGCAATGTTGACGCAGGACCTGCCAGTGCGGCTGCTTTGGTGAAAAGATCTCTCGCATTATTGATAGACGAAGGTGGAGACGTCGAATCCATTCCTTCATGCGTAGTATCGTATGTCAAGATCGCCCCTCCAGAAAATTCCGAATGCCCTCTCCAAAGTTGATACAGGTCGCCATTCCTCCGTGCCTCAGAAAGATATTGCAGGCCAATGTGGTAGTAAGATCTTGCTCGAGATAAGCCGGACGTATATCCTGACTCGGACACAAGACGATATAGAGACGATGACGAAGAAGCATTATCATCGCCTTCACTTCGGCTTGGCCGATTTGCTTTTCTGAGCCTTGTTTCAGACATAAGATGTTCAAACTGCTCAATATCAAGACCATTGTCGCTGATATCATCAATGCTCGGAATGCACCCCTCGTCAAAGAAATCCTGACTAGAGATTTGCAGTAAATTTGAGTAGGATTGGTCGTGATAGGAAAGAAACGACGGAATGCCACCCAATAAAGTTCCTCGTGCCACAATATCCCCGTCTTTGTGGGGAAGATAAAATAAGAAATATTCAAGGGCGAAGGTTAGCACCGTTCGGATACTTAACAATTCAACAGCAACAACACCAAATCCAGTAATTTGAAAGGCAACAGAGAGAAACAAACATGAGAATCACTTACAACTCATTGCACTTCGTACATTCTGAAGGGCCTTTTCTGGAATATTGTCATCCGCAAAAGAGGAGGGGTTGTCACCTCTCTCCTCAAATTCAGACGATACCATTACTGAATCTCTGGAAAGTCCTTGAATTTCAACAAAAAATTGGAGAGCATCGGCCCGACGTACACTTTCATCCACAGAGGACGCTTCGAGAAGATCGATGAGGTCACTGGTGCCCTTTTTGGAAGCTTTCGTGGCAAAATCTGGGAGGGCACTAATAGCATCCACCAATGAGAGCGCGTATCCTTCGCCCTTGTTGTAGTTTCCCTGTCTACAGTAAAGGCTCGATGCATCTCGTAGGCATTGCGACAGACGCACGGAAAAGCGGTGCAGGATGTTGTAGGGGTGCAGGATTGTGTTTGGGTCGATTGTCACCGCTGCAGATCGACCTGATGGACTCCGAAGAAAGGCCAAGGCAGATCGGCATGATTTACTGCAGTCTCTGTAGGCACCCAGACTTCTTGGCACATTACCCGCCTTTTCCATTTGTTGTGCGATCCCCATTTGGCACGTGGATAGAATCCATCGCACATGAACCCAAGACGAGGCATCCTCGCAGTCTTCTTGCTCTCTCACTGTCTCAGCAATATCGTTTAGTGTTCGAGAGCTCACATCGTGGTGCTCTGGCCCTGAGGATTGTATCTGAACTAACAGAGCAGATGCCAAAAGATCAATTTCGTTGATTGAAATGGTTTCTCTCGCAAAAATGGCGCTGGCGGCCGCCGTCAAGGCGCCAGAGAAGTCATTGATATGGTCGCCGTTGTAACTCCGAGAGAAAAAGCTCTGTAGAAGGCTGCGGCAGGCTCCATGAAAACCCCCTTCGGACAAGGCAAGCACGAGGTTGGACACTGCCAACACTTGGTCAGCCGGTAGAGGGGCAGGGGTTGAGGAAGCCGAGGTTGCGCTAGCGATGTCGTGAGAGTGCTGAAGTCGAGCGAGGAGGGCAGCGGCGCGTACGGAAAGCGTCGAATAACCCATGAGCTGCATTTCAGAGTTCATCCTTGCCAGAGTAAACGCAAGGAACGCGTTGACATCTACGAGGCTGGGGCAATCTCTGTACTGGTGCATATGACCAAAGATATCTTCCATCGCCTTTATGGTGCCCTCGTACGAGGAAGAACACTCTGAAAAAGGCTTCGACCTGGTGACGCGTGAAACCTCTGCGACATAGTAGTCCACGGCGAGCCGCTGCACACAAAGGAGCAATCGATCTCGATCGCTTCTATCCTCATCCTCGTCTGATGCCTTTTGAAGAAGAGATTTTGCCTTCTCAGCATACTTGATTGCAGAGCGCAGTAGATTTGGCAGGTCAGCATCGCCATTCGACTTCTCAGACGTAGCTTTGTCTAAGCGATCAATGTAGAAGGACGCCGAGGCAGACATATAGATGGATGCTTCGTACTGACGGTATTGCTGTTCGGGTATGGCGTCTCCTCGGCCCTTGGATGCGCAAGTCAGAGCCAGCTTGAGAAAACCGGTAAACTCGGTTGAAAGTTGGTTGCTAATCCACTCTTTCACTTCGTCGTTGTTGGAGTCCTCGCCGGCAGTATCGTTTTGAGCGATCGCAACCTCCCCGGCCAGAACCCTGCCAAACATGAACAAAACTCTATTCAGAAAGGCAACCTGAGCTACAGCCTCCAAACCTTTTATGCCGCTACGTGTTATGAGGAGCTGAAAGACACGGTAGACGGGCAACGGGGCCTGGCTGTGGTCGCCACCATCAAGACTGACGGCCTTTTCCAGTGTTTTGCCGATGCGAGATCTTTTGATGGTGTCGGAAATAGTGGCAAAGGATGCTCGGAGAGGCTCCTCACGAGATCCTCCACGATAATACTTCACATAAAGGCGCATTAGGCGCGAGAAAAATTGGCACGAGGCAACCGTTGGAGATTCTGAGCTGCCATCAGATGAGCTCTGCACCAGGAAGGGGGCACCGCCCCCAACGATCTCTACACTGCGCAATATTGTTCTGCAGACGCTTGCCTCGTCCAATTCATTGTAGTGATCAACGTCTTCAACCGACTCGCGCATTTTGTAGTGTATTGCAAAGCCAAGTGCGGCAATAGCTTCATCGGGCATGCCTGCAGATTCAAATAGACTGGAAAGCTGCTGGAACCGAGTAGGTAATTTGTAGGATGAGCTGCGAGACGATTCGAATAAAGATGCAAAAATCTCGGCGGAGAGCAGCATCGGAACGATAGCGCTCGTTGTATTCTATGAAGAAAGAGAAAGGGGGACGTGAGAGGTGTTTTGGGGAGAGGAATAGCATTCATCTGGTAGATAAAAATATTGTGCGGGAGGGGCACCTTACCTCTCGCTCACTCCTTTGCTTTCCGACGGCGCCGATACTTTTTGCGACCATGATTGCATTTTCGTCAGATGAACCGATAGCCAGCTTGTACACTCGTTGAAGAGCCTGGTCCGCGGATGCATTGAACCTATTATCTTCGATTGGTATTTCACTCCGACAAGATCGATTTGAAGTCCAGGCATCAAGGTGATCTGCCAGCATTGCTGCCCTAATGTAGCAATCTTGCGCCATTTCTAGACGCGATGCCTTGGTGCTGCTTGAAATGGCCGACGTAGACTTCCCTTCCACGGATGCAAGCAGCGAGAGGAGCGGTGCGTAATATTCACCAATGACTCTCTGAACAAGATTTGCTCCAGCTATTGACATTGGATCGACTTCGTTGATGCCAGATCGATACCCGACGAATTTCCCGATATGCATTGCTCTCGAACTCAGCTTCAATGGCGCAAACATCTTTTGGCACTGAACAAGCACAGAAAGCTTCTGACGCCGGCCGTCTTTTGAGGAGAGAAGCGTTGTATCAATTAAAGGAAACAATCTATCGTCAAATTGTAGAGAGCTTCCACCTGAGGAACGTGGCGAATACACCAAATTTGCAGCTTGGAGCGTGGCAAAAACGACACAAAGAGTTGCAGAACCGCAAAGAAAAGTAGTATCGTCTGACCTTGCTGCATTTGTAGAAGCGTGAGTCTCTTGATCATGAACGAACGCAAAGGGAAGACAGGAGTAAATACAGTCATCATGGTTGCACGATGATGCTCCCCCAGAATTTTCCCGCCCTAATTCACAGTCGTCGATTCGATGTTCTTGTCCCATACCGTTACCTGATGCACCGCCACCGAGGGCATTCTCCTTGTCGTGATGGCCGTTACTCAACCAATGCCCGGTACTTTGATGCTCTTCTGGGCCAACATGCATTGCGCGATTCGCACAATACTCAATGTAAGAGAATGGTGGCGGTGAGGCCTCGTCACATTTCTTGGATCTGACATCCAACCGTGCCTGGACAAGCGCATCGATGCCCCCTCCTGCCCTATGATGGAACTGTACCAAGGCGCTTTCATCAGTCTCATTGCCACAGTCTGTTCGCCCGAGACCGCCATACCAGGTTGGATCCGATGAAGAAGCCGCAACAACACCTTGTGCGAAGGTGGTGGCTGATTTCCAGGCGCACTCGCACGCATGGGCTAGTCTGTCCTCCAAGATGGCCGTCCGAAGATCCACCGAGGAAGCAATGTCGTTCGCTGACGCATGATGAGACACACCGATACCACTAGACATCACCAACGATACCAAGATCGAATCGCCTCGCAAACTCAGAGTCAGTCGGCGAAAATGAGAGCCATTCGCGTCCGCCATATCCCTATTGCTTCCTTTCTCGTTCTTTGACCGCGATGATAACAGCGTCGTCTTTTTCTCCAACCGAGCGGCAGCTTCCCAAAGCAACCGTTGATACCGCTTGGAGTAGGAAAGGGCGCCATCGACTCCCTCTTTTGATGTATCATTAACGAATACATTCAACCACGATGGTGCCACGGTTCTGATCAGGAGCTGGAAGGATGGTGTCGACAGGTGGCAGGTTTCGTCGGATCGGCCCATGAGGTTTGCATCTACGAGGGAAAATCCAAACTCACCCGCGAGGCTTTGGTCATTGCCATCATCATTTTCACTGCAAAGCGCACCGCTGCCAAAAGCGGAATCCACAAACATGGACGAAAGGACCGTGCAGGCTGACAGGAGGGATTGTGCACCAATCTTAGCGAGCTGGACCGCCGTCATTGGCCCAACCTCACCGAGCCTATCCGTCGGGATATTCATCAAGACCATGAGGAGGAGTGGTGGTTGCTGGTCGTTTCCCATGTCCTCCCCGGTAGTGATCATAAATTCTTCGTCATCGTCGAGGCATCCGCGGCGAGACATCCCAAGACCGGTCAGGAGGTGCGATAGGACCGAACAGGACGCCAGACAAAGGCCGGCCGCATCCATCCGCACACCGTGTGCACCCGACGACGATGACGCACCAGCACAAACATCCTCGGAGGCAACAATGGCATGGTACAGCAGCCGAAAGGCATTCTCCATCATCTGACCTTCTCTCTTACCGTCACCGGAAGTGGCGGCCGATGCAATGAGAGGGCACACGGCCCGGAGGCAATGGACGGCCAATCGCAGATGCGCCACCTTGTCGTCATGGCTGGTCACTTGTGCTTTTTCAGCACCCTCTGACGACGAAGTCTTCTTCGGCGTCTTGCTGCAATTGCAGCTGCCGCCGCCACCAGATGACGTGCTCGTGGCGACCCGAAGGCACTTCTTGACCACCGACAGCACGTCCCCGACCTTCTCCTCGAGGAGGAGGATACCCTCCACCACCTGCCGGTCTCCGCCCTTGGACCCTCCTTCTCCTCCACAACCACCACCACCGCTGCCAAACATCGAGACCGAAGCTGCCGCCGAGGCCCGGGAGATGATCTTGAGAAGGGACGAGGACGGTATCATCGTGCCGGCTTGCTCGTTGGCCTTGAGCAGGGCCCTCTCGATGGTCCTGGCGTCGGCGGACACGCCGGATACCGACGAGGACCAGGTCGATCTGGATGCGCCAGTGTCATTTTCTGCACTTATTTTGCTCTTGCTCTTACTTCTGTCCTTGCTGCCGTTGGTTCTGCCGGACGCCGAGGCCAATGATGCAGCAGCCTTGGTTCGGCCACTACTTTTATTGTTGCCGCCGCTTTTCTTCCGGGCCTCGGATTTTGACGGCGCCGCTTCGCCGCTGTCCGACATGGCCGCGGTAGAATTGGCGCTGGACGAGGCAGATTTGAGAGACGTTGCGCATGTACTGCCGGTACTACTACTACTAGTAGTAGTAATGGCCTTGGGCTCTGCTGCCTTGCTGGTCTTGTTGGTCCTGGATGCGGTACGAGCACCGGTATCTTCCTGCCCCTCTTGCCGCTGCCGCTGATGCTGATGCTGGGCCGAGATGAATCCCTCGTCGGCGTCGGCATCGAATTCGCGGTTCCTTGAGGACGTTGCGGACCCTCTCCCGCCGCCGGCCGCCCGGCGCCTCCGACGCGAGGGGGTTGCCGCCGCCGCCGTCATCGTCATGATGCATGGGAAAAAATGGGAAATCTAACGGTGAAAATGGCCGAGGACCGAGCACCCAAAACGGGAGATTGGTAGCGACCACAAAAATCTCCCCAAAAAACACAAATGACCTCTGAAAGTCACTGCTTTTTGGGCCACGTCGTTGCACTTTTTGCCACGCGAGAGATGATGTCATCAAGGCAGTATCCTCGCCTCGCCTCTGCTCTCGATCTCTCGCCTGCTTGCCACTTTGCTTGGAAGTCGATATCCAATATATATCAATTTACGACGGAACAACAGGCAGCGAGACAAACATAGTCCCATCGATTCATTCTCGATCACACCCTTTTGTTGACTCATTTACTCCAGCTCCAGTCATTCCGCGAGCGAAGGATACTTCACGATTGTTTCGGCCTACTTTTGTACATTTGCTACTTTACTTTCGTTCCGATATCATCATTTATTTATATCAAGAAAGAATATGCCACATATGAACACCAACGGCGGCAGGGCGCTCGCTTACATAGATATCCCCGTCGACGCCAGCAATGCTCCCAATGCCACTGCTACCGGCACTTCCTTCGCGTCGCCCTGCCCTCTGAACATGCGCCGTGTGGCGATGCACCTGAACGACGAGGCCTGCAACTTCTCCGAGGAGGGCAAGTACAGCGACGCCACCGAAGTTCTGCGCCAGGCCCTCATTCTGGCGGTGTCCTCCGTCGCTGATCCAGTGTCGTCTGCCTCTGGCCCTACTACTGCTACTACTTCTTCATCGCCGTCGAGATGCTGCTGCCTGCTGCCGTCATCAGATGCCGAGCACAAGCTTCCGTCGCTCCTTCCTGTATTCCACGAGGATATGTCGCCCCAGGCCCATCTGCACCACGTCCACTTCAACAAGCTTGCAGAGGATGTGGGCAATTCATCTGCCGTTACTACCTCCACCCTCTCGGCAGCCCTCATGTTCAACCTAGCCCTCATGTACAGGAAATTGGGCTCCACAGACGAGGCTGCTAGGCTCAATGGCATGGCCGTATCAGCCCTCCAGACCGGCGCCGGTTTCGACGGAACTGGTGCCGCCGTCGCCAATGCTGCCAGAAATGACGACGAGTGTATGTTGTATGTGTACGCACTCAACAATCTCGCCGAGTGCTACTACCAGCAGGGCCGAAGGGACGAAGCAGCCAGAGCACTGGCCGAGGCCGCCCGAGCCGCCCGATGGTCCATCAACGTCCTCCAACAGCAGCAGCAGCAACAAGAAGAACTGGATCAGTGCCATCACCTGACAACCGTGCTCGTCAAGACAATGAACAACCTCGGCCTTTTGCATTATCAGGCCGGTGATTTCAACGAATGCCTCTTTTTGCTCGAGGATGCATTGGGCGCAGCCGAAAACTGCAGCGAGGAGAAGGATAACTTTGCCACCATTCAGATCTACTATAACATTGGACTTGTCTTGGAGTCGATGGCAAGCAAGGAAGTGTCTGCAACGACGGCAGATCTAGCATCGTGTATTCCGACGGAAGACTTGACACATCGAGCAAGAGGAATGTATAAATTGGCGCAGGCCATGGTGCTCAGGCTCATTGGCAAATCTACCGATGGAGATTTGAGACAAAAATACGGCGAATACACGCCGCGGATCTGTGTGCTTGTTATCAACAAGATGGCTTTGTGTGGCGATCCATCTGCCAAAAATGGTGCGAGTCAAGACAACATCTTATTTCGTCATGAGGCATTGCACCGGAGACTGGATTTAAGCTTTCGAGAGGGCCTCGATGGGGCCGAGCTCGCAGCTGAGATCAATGGAATTGGAGCTGCCTATTCTGATACAGATGATCACTTGATGGCTTTGGCGATGTATTCGGAAGGGCTCAGATTGGAAATGGCTGTGCTGGGGCCTAGCAACACCAACGTGTTGGTCACCCTCAATAACATCGGGCAGTCAAATCACATCAGAGGGAATTACGATGCCGCTCTCATTTACTATAAGAAGGCTCTTGGTATCCGTGACGGGCTCAGTGGACAAGCCGATCTTCTTCCAGTTACACCAACGCTGTTTCACAATACAGCCCTGATTCACATGCATACTGGCAGACAGAGCGATGCCTTATCATACTTCCGAGCGTCACTATCGCTGCAACGGGCCGCAGAGGAATCGGGTGTCACATCCTGCGACAAGGATGTGCTGGCCTCTACTCTTTTCAACATAGGAACCATCATGGCCGATAAGGGATGCCTGGAGGAAGCTTGCAAGGCTTTGACTGAGTCGATTGCCATCAGATCCAGCACCAATTCCGACGATATTGACATTGCTGAAGCCCACGCTAAGCTGGCCCAAATCCACTATGCCAGGGGGAAGAAAATAGAAGCTCTTCACTCGTATAAGAGCATTCTGGACTTGAACCTTTCAACTCAAGACGAAGCTTGTCGCAGCATGATCATTCAAGCCTTTTCCAACACAGCCGCTATTTGCCACTCCACGGGGAATCTAGATGAATCACTCAACCACTACCGCTCTGCGCTAGACCTTCTCAACGCACACTCAACACCTCCTTCTACCGACGAAACCCTCGACATCCGCACGAGGACTAAGATCGTGAGTGTGCTGGGTGCAATAGCAGGAATCCACTCCGAGAGAGGTGAGGTCTCAGAAGCTGAATCATATTACATTGAACGAACTAGAATACAGAGGGTCGGCTACAGTGACGACGAGACCATGGCTGTCTGTGGCGCGAATGTGGCAGCGCCCGCTGCATAGACATACAAACTACATAAAATTGATAATAAACTTATGCTTGAAGCTTAGAAACGATGGTAGCTTTGCCGTATTGAGTGCAGCATCTCGATTGTGACAAGTTTGTGTGAGAGGGATGCAAAATAACAACGTCCAACACCCATACCTAGGTACAAACTAAGTGCTGGCAATGTCACCAAAAGCGCTCCATCCAACCCATCCGACCCATCCTCCCCTGAAGCTTCCTCGTAATCTCTAACAGCCAAAAACCACCGAAATTAGTATGTGGCCGAACAACAAAATTCTACAGGGCCTGAATGCCCTTGACAACCTCCTCCTTCTGAGTCGGACTGACTGTCTCGGCACCATAAAAAACATCGCACATCGCCTTACAGAACACCGCGCTGTTGATGGCACCGACGCCGCCGGCGCTGTTCTTGTACAGAAGAGTATCGCCACGGATGGTCATTTCCATTTCCGCGCCCTCGATAAGATCGACCGGAGGATTGAGCTTCTTGAACTCGTCCAGCCTTAAGCCGCAAAAGATGGCGAATCAAAGTTATATGAGATGACTGCAAACAAGATGAGTATAAAGAAGCATATAATCAACAGATACTATGCACTCACTTCTCCAGGTCCTGTCCATTCATTCTCGGCTCCAAGGCCTCAATGATGGCGGCCGTATATTTGTCAATCGAGAGGGACCTGTTCATGACGATTCTAAGGGTCCGCGGATACATCGGATCAAGGAGAGATTTTTCGATGGCCTTGGCGCCCTCCTTCTTGATGGCCGCCATGGCGATGGGATCCACGTACGTTCCGACGGCGTAAACCTTGACGAAACCCCACTTGACCCGAACTCCGCATCCGACGAACTGCATGCCATTGCAAAGGCGGGGAAAGAGAATGCCGGTCGCGGGTTCCTTGGTAGGGGCCAGCATCACGACGTCGCCACCACTCTTATTTGCCTCACATCCGGCGACGCCAGAGAGGGAGCCGGTGGTGGCACCGAACGTCGCCAGGACGGTGGCAGTGGCGGCACCTGCCAGAGCAACCTGCAGCAGGCGGTGATTGGCGTTGGATGCGGTGACACGTGCAGCGGTGGCGGTGGATGTGCCCAAGGTTCGGCACTGACGGCCGAGCTTCGACGACTGCCGCATCGCGGCGGCAGAAGCCAAGGAGAGAGCTCTCTGAGAAATCATCATCTCGAGTGTGCTGTCGGATAAGTCAACGTAGGAATAGTCGAGTCCAACTGGATTGAATGAAATTCAGCGAATCAATCAATGCCAGCCATCAAT
>Ga0115006_10000378_pt1 | contig 24012 bp, 10 predicted proteins | sample ArcOceMetagenome_3_FD_88943 | JGI IMG/M metagenome (GOLD analysis project Ga0115006, IMG submission 88943) | Marine eukaryotic phytoplankton communities from Arctic Ocean - Arctic Ocean- Svalbard ARC20M Metagenome | ecosystem: Environmental > Aquatic > Marine > Oceanic | place: Arctic Ocean...
GGCTGCGGGCGGCGGCGACTCGTCCGCCCTCGACGCGCTCGAGACGGAGTGCGAGTCCAAGCGTAAAACCTTCGACAAGGCTCAGGAGAAGGTTGACGTTCTCAACGGCCACCTCGCGGGCCTCGACTTCAAGTTCAAGGACCCGGAGGCCAAGTTCGACAGGTCCCGCGTCAAGGGTGTCGTCGCCAAGCTCATGCAGGTGAAGGACCCCGCCGCATCCACCGCGCTCGAGGTGGTCGCCGGCGGCAAGCTGTACCAGGTTGTCGTCGACACCGAGGTCACCGGCAAGGCTCTCCTCTCCAAGGGCCAGCTCCAGAAGAGAGTGACCATCATCCCGCTCAACAAGATCGACGCGAGGACCTGTACCGGCGCTCAGCAGAAGGCTGCCGACAGGGTTTCAAACGGCGACGCCAAGCTGGCGCTCTCGCTGGTCACCTGCGACGCCGAGGTCGAAGCCGTCATGGCGTACGTCTTTGGCAAGGCTTTCGTTTGCAAAGACGCAGCGACCGCCCGCGCCGTCGCGTTCGACAAGGATGTTCTCACCAACTGCGTCACCGTGGAGGGTGACCTGCTGAACCCCGGCGGTTTGCTCACGGGTGGATCGCGCAACAACGGTAACTCCGTCCTCGCCAAGCTCCACGCGCTTCACTCCGCCGAAGCCGTCCTCGACGAAGCCAAGGCGGCGCTGACGCAGGTCGAGGCCGCGCTGAAGGAGTGCGCCGCGAACGCCAAGGCTTCCGCCAAGCTCGAGACTGCCGTCGACCAGGCGGAGCACGCGCTCGGCCTGATCAAGCAGAAGTGCGAGGGCAGCGAATCCCACCAGCTCGGCGAGAAGGTTTCCAAGCTCGAAGCCGACCTATCGGCCGCCACTGAAGCCGGCGCCGCCGCCGACGAGAAGAAAACCTCCGCCACGAAGCTCGCGGCTGATCTCAAGAAGGAGATCGAGTCGTTCGCCAAAGAGCGCGACTCCCGGCTCAAGGTCGCGGAGAAGTCGCTCAAGGATGCGAGAGCCGCGGTAAACAAGGCGCGGGCCGACGTCAAGTCCGCCGAGGGCGAGATGACCGCCGCTCGCGTCGAGCGTGAATCCGCCGCCGCCGAGAAGGACGCCATCGCGGAGAACATCGCGCAGGCTGAAGCGCAAGTGGCTGAGCTCGAGGCTGAGGCGGCTGAGCTCGAGAAGGAGGTGTCGCTCCGCCGCGCCGCCTACGACGAGAAGGCTGCGGCGCTCGACGCGTTGAAGTCTGAGCTCGCGGCGTGCGACAAGGAGAGCGCCCGGCTGCAGAAGACGCTCACACGGCTCGAACGCGCGGCGGATGCCGACGCCGTGGAGCGCAAGAAGCTCGAGCACAAACTCGCGCGCATGGAGAAGGATGCCGATGAGTCTCGCGCCGCTCTCGACGCTCTGACGCGGGAACACCCCTGGATCGACTCCGAGCTGGCGCTCTTCGGCGAGGAAGGCGGCGACTACGATTTCGACGCCCGGGACCCGATCGCCGCCACCGAGGAGCTCGCCAAGGCTGAGGCTGAGCAGGCGTCGCTGTCCAAGCGCATCAACAAGAAGGTCATCGCGATGTTCGACAAGGCTGAGGCTGAGTTCAAGGCGTTGCAGGAGAAGCGCAGGATCGTGCTCAACGATCGAAGCAAGATTGAAGCCGTCATCGGCGAGCTCGACGAGAAGAAAAAGGAGGCGCTGAAGGTGACGTGGGAGAAGGTGACTGGCGACTTTGGCTCCATCTTCAGCACGCTGCTCCCGGGAACGAGCGCCAAGCTCGAACCCCCCGAGGGCGAGTCCTTCCTGGCGGGTCTCGAGGTGCGGGTCGCGTTCGGAGGCGTCTGGAAGGAGTCCCTCACCGAGCTCTCCGGAGGCCAGCGATCGTTACTGGCGCTCTCGCTCATCCTCGCGCTTCTGCTGTTCAAGCCGGCGCCGATTTACATCCTGGACGAGGTTGACGCCGCGCTGGACCTGAGCCACACGCAGAACATCGGTCGCATGATCCGCGCGCACTTCCCCTACTCGCAGTTCATCGTGGTGTCCCTGAAGGAGGGCATGTTCAACAACGCCAACTGCATCTTCAGGACCAAATTCGTCGACGGCGTGTCCACCGTCACCAGGACGGTGCCCGCGCTCAAGGCTGCGGACAACGCGTCCGAGATGGGGGGCATCGACGCGGCGAGCAAGAAGCGCGCGGCGGCCAAGGGGAAGGTTGGCAGGAACGGCGCCAAGGAGAACGTGCCCGTGTAGGCGAACGGTGCGTTCACGGCGGGGGGGGGAAGGGACACGATGGGGTTGGGATTGGGAACGATGCAATTGTGAGACGGCGCGCCGCGGCGGAGATACGGTCTTTTAGTGCGCAGTCGATACCTGTAATTACCGCACTCACAACAAACAACAATCCGACGTCCGCGTCCTGGCTGACGAAATTGAAATCGTCGAGATGAACGGCGGAGTGTCCGCTACGACTGCTACCGCGCTCCGTCCCGCTCCTTCGCGCTGCTCGTCCGCTCGTCGACGTTCTCGTCAACGTTCTCGTTGCTCTCGTCGTCCTCTTCGTTCTCGTCGAGCTCTCTGTCGACTATTATCTCCGCGAGCTCCAAGGTTTTATCCGGCTGCTTGACCGCGACGAACTCCCGGCCGCTCGCGGTGGACCTCAACATCGCATCCGCCTCCGCCTCCGCCTGCTCGCGCTCCTCCCTACGTCTCGTGCGATCCTCGCGCCACGTCACCCACCATGCCCTCCACACGAAGAGCACTAACATGACAATCAACACCATGGTCACCGCGTGCGCGACTATGTCTCGTGTCGACCTCGGTGCCTCCCGCATCTCGGGCGGGAGCTGCTCGAAGGGAATGAATTCGCACCCCGCCACCTGGTTCTCCGCGTCGGGTTGGAGCTTATCGCACGGACACTCCGTCGCGTACAGTTCAACACCAGGGTCGGGCGGGGTTGTTTCGAGGGCAAAGTACCGGGCGCATCTCGCCTCGAAGGTGTTGGCCTCATTCTCGGTGCGCGCCTTGTATCGGGCGTACTGCCAACTGCTCATCTCGGTACCGCCCATGGTGACCGGTGTGATGGAACGAAAGGGTGGGGAAAACGGGGGGGACCCGCGCCCAAGGCGGTGCCCTGGTGCCCTCACACACAGAGTTTCGCCGATCCCAATATTCCTTTTGACTTGGCGAAGAGACAGCTGGGGCGTTGTTTGGCGTTTCTGAGTCAAAAGCCCGGGCGAGATTTCGCGACCGTTGGCTGGCTCTCGGCTTTTTCTTTTCCCTCGGGACGCGTGACGGGGGACTCAGACCCGATACGCACCGCGGAGATCGCACTCGCGACCGCGCCGCGCACGTGGACCGACCCGCTCGCACCCCCCGAGCGCCCGCACGCGCGTCCCACCGCCGCCTCGGTCGCACACGACCCGCGGACCGGTCCCGTCTCAGATCCCACAGCCCCCTCCTCCGTAAGGGTGCCCACGCCCCGTCGCCTCCTCCTCCGTCCCTCATCATGACGAAGCATCAGCTGGTGACACACGATGGGGACCTCCCGGAACAACCCCTGTCGGCCTACCTCGACAACCTGGGCGCCAATGAGTGGTCCTCCAAGTACCAAGTCGTCGCCATCATGGGCCCGCAGAGCTCCGGCAAGTCCACCCTCATGAACCACGTCTTCGGCACCGACTTTCAGGAGATGGACGAGTCCATGGGCCGGTCGCAAACAACCAAAGGGGTCTGGCTCGCCAAGTCCCCGAAGGACAACGCGTACGGCCCGACGCTCGTGATGGACCTGGAGGGTACCGACGGCCGGGAACGCGGCGAGGACGACACCAAGTTCGAGAAACAGTCGTCGTTGTTCGCGATGGCCGCCGCGGATACGCTGCTGGTGAACATCTGGTGCCACGACATCGGCCGCGAGAACGCGTCGGGGAAGCCTCTGTTGAAGACGATCTTCCAGGTGATCCTCAAGATATTCAACCCGAAGAAGACAACGCTGTTGTTCGTCATACGGGACAAGACGTCTAAGACGCCGATGGACGCGCTGGTGCGGGACATGCGAACGGATCTAGAATCCATCTGGCGATCCGTCACCAAGCCGTCCAAGCACGCCAAAGCATCCTTCGACGACTTCTTCACCCTTCAGTTCACCAGCTTACCGCACTACGAGTACGCACAGACACAGTTTGTCGAGGAGGCTAACGCCCTGTACGGCCGTTTCGCGGATCCGAACCGTCGCGATACCCTCTGCCCAGTCGCCGACGGCAGCAACGTCCCGGCCGCCGGCTTAGTCGTCTCCCTGCGAGAGACGTGGAACGCGGTGGTCAACGATAAGGACCTGGACCTACCCGCGCACAAGGTCATGGTCGCCACGGTGCGATGCGAGGAGATCGCGTCCGCCAAGCTCGCATTCATGTCGGAAGGACGCGAGCTGGCGTCCTTGGGCGCATCCGTCGCTCCCGACGGAGCCGTCGCCGCGCCGGGTCTCGGTTTGCGACTCACCGCCCACGCCGTCATCGCGCTGCGGGGGTACGACGACGAGGCGCAGTACTTCGACGAAAGCGTTCGTGACACGAAGCGCGATGAGTTACGGACGCGGCTGGTGCACGCGCTGAAGCCCATCGCGCATAGGCACCTGAAGCACGTGGGGGACAAACTGCTGCGCCGGCTTCAAAACGCGATGAAGGCTTCAAAGGATTCCTTCGCGTTTGTCTCCGCCGGCGCCGTGAAGGAGGCGAAGGAGGAGTGGGCGAACGCGGTCACCGACGCGGTTCCCGACGACGAAGCCCTGTTACGCCCCGGGCAGAGTCTCGAGGTACTCCAGGAGCCTTCCGATGATGGCCAATCGGAGCTCTCCACGTGGCGCGCCGTGACGACGCACCTGTCTGAAAAGTTTGAAAAAGACGTCGCCCGGTGCGTCGCCGACGAGCGGAAAACGCGCGTCACCGACGCCACTCGCACCTGCGAACGCACGATGGAAAGGGCGGTGGGCTCCCAGGTCACCGGTCTGATCGAGGACCCGCCCGCTGACCTGTGGGAACGACTGGACAACATGATCGCCACATCCACCCGCCGGCACTGCAAATCCCTTCACGACGCGTTGGCGGGGTTCGAGCCTGGGCCCGAGGAGAAAACGGCATCTTCATCCGCCATGGCGACGCGCGTCCGCGAGACCGTCGAGGGCAAGACACGCGACGCCGCGGAGAAGGTTGTCGAGCTCATGAAGACGGCGTTCGCGCGGGTCTTCTCCAAGGACTCAAGAGGGCTGCCGCGGACGTGGAAGGCGTCGGACGACGTCGCGGCCGCCAACCGACGGGCGCAGCGCGAGGCGGTCCGCGTCCTCGGGCTGCTCGCGGTGTCACGGCTCGGTACCGCCGGCGAGGACCAAGCGACGCCGTCCAAGGGTGCGGGTGTCAACACTAAGGACAAAGAGGAACACGCCCGGAACCGACAGGACGCCATCGACGACGCCCTCGCGACTTTCATCCGGGAGCCCGAGGACGACGACGACGACGAGGGGCCCGGGGGCGACGGGGGCGGCGGCGACGGGACGCAACGGACAGCGCAGCAGGTCGCGCCCTTTCCGAGCGAGTGGGCCGGGGAGGATGACGATGCCGTCATGCTCACCCCGCAGGAGTGCCGCAGCGCGTGGCGCAAGTTTGAAGCGGACACGGCGTACGCGGTGTCCCAGGCGCTCGCCGCGAGGGAAGCTGCGGCGCGTGGTGGCGCACCCGCGGCGCCGGCTTGGATGATCGCGGCGTTGCTCATCACCGGCTTCGACGAGGCTATGTGGTTGCTACGTAACCCCATCACGCTTTTGTTCCTAGTCGCGCTCGGCTTGTTCATAAGGGCCATGTACAACAACATGGACGTGGAGACGGCGATGCGCATGGGCGTCGTTCCCGGGTTGATGTTCCTGGCGACGAAGGTTGTGCCGACGGCGATGGCCATTCTGAAGAAGCTGTGGGAGGAGGGTGCCATGATGCACGGCATCCAGCCCGTCGGGGCGGGCGGCGGGGGATCGGCGGGGAGCGCCCCGGCGGCGAACGTCACCGTCACCGACGGCGGCGGCGCGGCGGCGGGGGGCGATAGGGAGAGGGTGTTCGCGCCGAGCGTCAGCGGTGAGGGCGTCCGTGTGCGTACGAAGGGCGAGTGATACTTTTCGGGTGCCGTCATCGGGCGTCGATGGTGACTGAACCGCTTTGGTTGCTATCTTACGAACTCTTACAAAGTACAACTAATCAGCCGTGCGACTAGGGAACGTGATCCGAGTACGTCTTCGCACGTTCCCTGGCTACTCTGCGACCTTTTCCCTTACTCCTCGTCGGGCGCGGCGACGACGAGGGACTTGAAGTACGCGAACGAATCGTCCCCGATCATCCAGCACAGCCCGAAGCCCGCGGTGATGCCCCACCCCGCCAGCCCCGTGGCCATGCGGGTGGGCGGGAGCATCCTCACTGGGAGGACGCTGTACATGCTCTTGGGCACGAACATCTCGGCGATCTCGCGCATCTTTACTTGTACTTAGTGTAAACGTACGCGCCTGGCTCCTGTGTGGTGGTGTGGGTGAGTGGTGGGTACGACGGGAGGTCAGCGTCGTCTCCGGGATGGCCCGTTGCCAAACGAAATATCTTTCGCGACGGGGGAACCCTAATCTGCGCCGTGCGGGGGTGGGGTGATCGCCGCGGGGTGAGGCGACGCGGGTGCGCGGACGCCGCTCCGTCGGGTCGTGGGCGGGGTAGGCGGACGGGCGCGGGTGCGTACCTTCGGCGAACCGTGCGCTCTCTCGCGTCACGGAGTGTGTGTCGAGCGGCGCGGGCGGGTCACTCGCAAAACTCCCACGAGTCGAACAGCCTGCTCAGCTGCCGTGAGACTTTCAACGCGCCAGAGAGGCCAGTCGTCCTCTGAGACCGAGTCAGCACGCGACGGAGGCCACAGTCGCGCGCGGCGATACCGTCGGGTCCCAGGCGCCGGGACACCCTCGGACACTTCCCGAAGGTCGAGAAGGACCGAGGGAGTCAATTCGCGGCGACAAAGGCGGGTGCCGGTGCTCACCGCCCGCGCGATCGACGCGCACCCGCGCGCCGGTCGCTCCAGTCAGCTCGACCGCCCCCCCAAATCCTCCTGAAAACGCCCCCGCGACCACTCGAGCCCCTCGGTCAATACCCACCGTGAACTCGCCATGCGTCCCGGGACGCAGGTGTGGGCCAAGGTGGAGGGCTACCGGTGGTGGCCCGCGCACGTGCTGGACCCGAACGACCACAGGGAGGAGATGCGGGACGCGCCCAAGCTACCCGATCGCGCCAAGCCGGTGCTGGTGCGATTTCACCACACGCAAGACATCGGCTTCATGGCGCCGTCCAAGGTGCTGGACTTCGCCGAGCACGTCAAGGAGAAGAGCGCGGGGGGGAAGAAGAGCGGCGGGTTCGCGCAGGCCGTCGCCGCCGCCAAAGCCGCGCTCGGCATGGCAACCGAAGGCACGAACGGGGATCACGGTGGAGATCAAAACCCGGCCATCGACGACTCGAACAAAAAAACCAAAGCCCCGGCTCCGACCTCCGTCGACAAGGACAACGACGTGGGTCACACAAAGCCGCCTTCCGGCACGAAACTCGAGCGCACACCACGCGTGTCCGAGAGGGACGTGGAGGCGGCCCGGCCCAGGCGGCAGGCGGCGGCGGCCGGGGAGGAACAACGCCGCGAGGGACCGAAGGTCATCCCCGGCGAACTGGGCGCCGCCGCTGGGTACCTGCACGGCGCGGCGTCGCGGGCGCAGGAGAGACTCGAGGCTGGCCTGAGCGACGCCGAGGATGGATCCGATACCGAGGACGGATCCGACAGCGATGCATCGTCGGATGGGGAGGATGCGGGTGAGAAGGCGGCGCGTGCATTGGGCGGGTTCGCGGCGAGCGGGAGGTCGACGTCGATCGGCGCCGAACGCGGCGTCGACGACTTCGAGCGTTCCATGCGTTGGTACATGGGCGTCGACGACCCGAAGGAGGCTGGGGTCGTCGCGGGGCTCGGCGTGCACCTCTCCGAGGTTGGCGTGCTCGTCGGGAAGGCTGCGGAGGATGACATCGCCGCGGAGGAGGGTCACCACGGAAGAATGAAAGTCGCGCTCGAACCGAAAGCCGGGATGGGTGAACAAACGACGGCGGTGACCGACACGAGTAATCCCAGACGCGCGTCCAAGCGCGAGGCCGCCGCCGCCTCGACGGAGGCGATCGTCAGCAAACCAGCCGCCCCCGCCTCCGTCGCGGCGTCCACCGCGGCGAAGCAGGCCAAGGATGCCGCCGCCGCCGCCAGGGATCGCGCTAAAAAGTCTCGAACGGCGGCAAACGCCGCCGTCGCCGCCGCCAGCTGGGGCGTCACCGAGGACGTAAACCGCGTCACCGACGGCACCCCAGCTCTGCCCAGCACCGACGGCACCACCGCCGACGACTCCGGCGACGACTCGCCGCGGAAGACGAGGGCGTGCCACCAGTGCGGCCGCGGACACGCCCCTCGGTTCGAGTGTAAAAATCACGTCGGCGTCGGCAAATCGGGCGGCAAGTCATCGTGCGGCGTGTCCTACTGCGACGGGTGCGCGCGGCGCCACTACCCGCAGTACACCCGCGACGAGATGCAGGCGCGGTGTCCCAAGTGTGTAGGGACGTGCACGTGCCGCGCGTGTCTCCGCGACCCGGTTCCGTCGCCGTCCTTCGCGACCGTCATGTCAGAGTCTCGGCGACTTGAACTGTGCGAGACGCTGTTGGTGACGTGCGCGCCGACGCTCAAGGTGACGGCGGAGCGTGAGACGAACGAGATGGCGGCGGACGCGGAGTGTGCCGCGACGAGGGACTCGCACGAGGACGCCATGGACGCGTCGGGCGCGAGTGGGTGGCGGCTGTTCTGTGACATGTGCGGCGGCGCCGTCGCGAACTTGCACCGGTCGTGCTGGGCGTGCGAGGTTGACCTGTGCGTGGAGTGTTGCTCGGATTTGCGGACGGGGAAGGGCGTGGGTGATCCGGGGTGGAAGGTGGCGGGCGGGGTCCCCGCGGCGACCCCGGCGAGCGCGCTCGTAGGAGCCAAGGGGCACAGTGTCGGACACAGTGTCGGACACAACAAACGGGGCCGAGACGCGATTACTTCACCACCCGCCGCCGAGCCCACGAACGGCGTCAAGCCGGTGGTGAGCCTGAGCGACGCGGAGCTCGCGGCACTGCCGGTGAAGAAGCGACTGAAGCTCATGGCCGCGATGGCCGCCGCCGGTCAATCGATTTCGACGGAGGCTTTGAAGGTGTCGTCGACTGGGGTCGACGGGGTCAAGCCCGAGGCGGCCGGCGCGAAAATCGAGGTGGGCGTCGAATCCAGGGTCGAGGTGGGGGTTGAATCCAGACCCTGCGCCGAGCCCTTACTCTGCGTGCAGTGCACCCGCCCGATGGAACTACGGTCCTGCGTCGAGCGCAAGTGGCTGGACCGCGTGTACAAGTCCACCAGGTATCTCGCGGCGATGGAATCGCTCAAAGCTAAAAAATCCTCCGAGGATGAAGCCACGTGCCCGTGGTGCGTTCAGCTGCCCGTCGGGTCGGAGTCCCTGAGGGACTGCGGCGCGGGCGGAGTGGTGTGGTGCCCGCGCGCTCGTGACCTGCGCGACGTCACGTCCGTAGAAACCAACGGAGAAACCGACGAAATGGAATCCAAAGCGTCCGGAAGATCCGCGACGTTGACCGACCGTGATGCCCTCCGCCACTTCCGCTGGCACTGGGCCCGGGGCGAGCCGGTGGTGGTCCGCGGCATCGAACCGGCGGGCGCGGACTGGTCCCCGGAGACGCTCGAACGCGCGCTACGGGACGGCGCGGGCGTCTCGGACATCTCCGGCACTTCCGGCAAAGTCTCCGATCGCATGGTCCCCGTGGTGGACGCGTGTAAGGAGTCGACGCTCGGCGTTCGATCGCTCGCCGTCGCCGAGACCATGACACCGCACGACTTATTCAAAGGGTTCCAGGACCAGCGGACGTTCGGCCCGGACGCCATGTACCGCATGGACGGTTGGCCTTCCGAAGCCGCGTTTAAACGCCTCGCGCCCCGACACCGATCCGCCGTCCTCGCCGGCTTACCCTTCCAGGAGTACACCAACCCGGTGGACGGCCCTCTGAACCTCATCACGCACGTCGCTAAGAACGCGGGCGGGGGCGACGGTTCATATCCGGGTGATGGATCCGGATGCGGCCCGAGGACACGTGTGGCGTACGGGCGGGTAGACGAGGTTGGCGGCGTCGGCGACGCGGTGAGTCAGCGGCTGCGAACTTCGTCGGCGGATACCGTCGAGGTTCTGTACCACGCGTCTAGTGCGTACGTCCCGGGTGACGTTTCATCGGACGACGACGAAGAAGACGAAGCGGCGGCGCCCGGCGCGGTGTGGCACGTGTTCGCGCGGAGTCACGAGGCGCACCTAGTGCGGTACCTATCAGAGAACGGCGCGGTGCTCGCGCACCCGCCCGACGGCGAGCGGCGGCGCCAAAACGGCTCCATCGGAACGCACACCGACGCGAAGAACGGCGCGGACCGCGCGTTGGCGGCGCGGCTGCCCCTGCACGACGGCCGGTGCTTCCTGACGTCCAACGAGATCGACGAGCTCGGACGGGAGAGCGGCGGCGTCGTCAAGCCGTGGGTCATTTACCAGAAACCGATGGAGGCGATTTTGGTCCCAGCCGGGTGCGCTCGACAGACCAGGAACCTCAAGTCGTGCGTCGGCGTCGCGGTGGACTTTGCGTCCCCGGAGAGCGCGGGGGCGGCGCTACGAGTCGGCGAGACGATGCGCGAGCTGCCGGGGACGCACGCGGAGCGAACGAGGGAGGGGGTACACGCGAGGACGACGGTGTTGCACGCGGCGCACTGGGCGGTGACTCGTCTGGAATCCAGGAAAGAGGACTCGAATGCTTAGGGTTGACTAAAGTAGCGAGCTTTAGGGTTAACTGGCGACTCTACGCGGCGAGTGGGTACGCGGCGACGTACTGTATCGTTTCAATGTGAACTTTTAGTTCGAGCGTGTTCTTTATTGCAAGCACCCGCCGCGGCAATCGTTCGGGAAGGAGCGCCGGCCGAGCTAAACGATCCAAAAACGATCCAATTTGGCCGACGCACCCTCCCGACGTAAGCAATCAAAACCTACCCCTCCCGTAGTATAAATACCCCTGAATGTACCTCCGCTGAACGTCACCACTCGCCGCACACACCGTGCGTTCTCAACCCCTCATCGGCGTTAACCGTATCCGATGTTAGGCGTTGAAGATGTAGAGCGAGTTTGACGCGGCGGCGGCCAGCACGTGCTCCTGCGGATGCCACGCCATGTGCAGAATCTTCGTCTGAAAATCCGGCGACCCCGGCCCTACGGGCTGCGAAAACGCCGACGGCGACGACCGTCCCGACGCCCGCCCCATCAACCCGCTCACCAAACTCGGCGACGCGCTCAGAGACCCGCCGGTGGCGGCTCGCATTCGTTCCGTTCGAAGCCTCTGCGGCGTCTTAGTCACCTCGAGCGTATCCGCGCCCCCCGCGTGCGTGTCAAAGGTGCGAAAGGTGTTACCGTACGATCCAGTCGCCAGGTGGCTGCCGTCGTCGGAGAGGCAGCACTGGAACTTGTCGAAGATGCTGTCGCTCTCGTACAGGTCGCACAGCTTGGAGCGAAGATGCTCGTGAACCTTGAACTGCGCCACGGGTTTCGAATCCATGTTTATGTCCCAGAGCTTCACCGTGAGGTAATCCCTGGCCAGGATGTACCGGCCGTCCCGGCTGAACTTGACGTCCGAGATGCTCGCGATGATCTCGCAGAAGAACGACCGGGATCCCGGGGCTTCCTGCTCGTCGAAAATCTTGGCGTGGTTGTTGCACAAAGCGCTGGCTCGCATATCCGCAAGGCGAATGGCACCCTTCGAGCTCGAGTACGCGAACAAGTTGCACTGGTTAGGGTGGAACTCCGCGGACGTGATGACCTCGGTGAGGTCCTCCATGTTGTTCGGCTTGATGTCCACGATGTTGAAGCTGCTCCCCGAAGACTCCAGGTGCCACAGGTTGATCCGTAAGTCATCCGCGGAGATGAACGTCTCGCAGTCGCTGTTCACTGAGAGCGAGTTGATGTGGTACGCGTGTTGGTTACCGTACAGCCGACGGCACCGCGCGCTGAACACCACGTCCGTGCTGTGCACCGAGGGGAGCCGCAGCCGCCCGCTGAAGGACCCGCCGGCTGAAGACGACGGCGACGATAACGTTCGAGGCGGCGCGCCGGGCGGCGGCGGCGTCTTGGGGCCCATGAGCGGGTTGTGGTGGTGGTCGTCTCCGGCTCCGTGGTGATCGCCGCCGCCGCCGAGGCTCGCCCTGTGCGCCGCCTTGACGCTGGCGTCCAGGTTAAAGTCGCTGACGTGCTGCATCTGCTTCTCGAAAACTTTCCAGAGCTTGATCGTCTTATCGTTCGTGGACACTAGGAACCGAGCGCCGTTCGCGCCTTGGTGGCACCATCGCAGCGTGTTGATCTTCTCCTCAATCTCCAGCGACTTGAGGTAGTCAAACTCGGGCTCGTGGGATTGAAACTCGGTGAGGTAGCGGTACTCCACGGGGGGAATGCTGGGTCCGCCCCTGGCGCGCATCGCATCCTGTGATTGGGCGCGGATTGAGGTTGGGAAAGGCGGGGGGGTCAGGGTCTGGAAAGCCAAAAAGTTTTGGTCGTCGCGTCTCGAGGTTTTGCGGCGTGGCTCGTGTTGTGTGTCGGGGGATGGGGGTCCGCGCGCGGTCGGCGCGGGGGATTGGCGCGGCGGGGCGAAGATCGCGCGGGCCGGATCGCGCGCGTCCACGCGTGATCGACGCATCGACCGGCCGCGATCTCACGCATCCGTCGCGTCATCGCCCACCGCGCGCGTGTTCGAAAGGACGCCCATCGCGCGTGTTCGAGTGTTGACAGTGGGAAAATCGATTGGGTCAGCGGTCGCACGCACCAGCGCAGCCTTCGAGGGATGCATTCGTTCGAACAGCACGACGCGCCCGCCCCTGTCGCCGGTCGCGAGGTGCTCGCCGGTCTTATCGAACTCCACCGCGCTGATTATGTCCGCTGTCGGTGATCGGGAAGGGACGGGCGTGGGAAGGTCAGCGTCGGTTATCGCTGCGGCGTGGAAAAGCGACATCCATCGAGGGTGTCGAGTGGGGTGGGTTGGCGCGCGCGTCTCTCTCTCTCTCGTGTTACTCACCGTCTTGCACCTCCTCGCCGGGCGTGCGCTCGCCGAACACCTGGCTGAAGTTCCAATCCAGCTGCCCGAGGGGCTCGCTCGCGGCCGCCATCTCGCCCGCGCCTCAGCCCTACCCCACTCTCTCCCCCACCCTCTGCGCAGGCTCCTCAGCGAAGATTGCCGAGGGCTTGCTTTTTCCCGGCGCGTCTCGACGCCGTAACGGGACCCGCCGTGACCTGTGAACGACGACGACTCGACGTCCGAGGAGGGCGTCGATGCCTTCACGCGCGTGTCGATGCGTCGCGCCGTGCGGAGTGGCGTCGGCCGGGTCGTGGGGTCGTCGCAAGGCGCGTACTATCGCCCGACCGACGGTGAAGTTTTGGTTTTGGTTTTCTGCCAATCACAAACTCTGACCGCGAGATGACCTTTTGCCGCACGATGGTGGAGTTTTGGCTGACTAATTTGGAAAAACAAAAACTCCCGACTGGTCTACCGGCTGGCCCTCGATCTCTCCCGCCGCACTTCGGTCCCTTCTATCCACAGGTGGACCGCTTTTTCGCCAATAAAATTTCTTTGGACGAACGGAGGACAACGGAGCACCTGGGATGAGCTGTATTTTTCCCGAACTTTCCAAGAGTTCGGACAGACCGATTGCGCATAGACCACGGTTCTTGAGATAAAAAAACTCTTGTATTTCGGTGCCATTTCGAGCGCTTCTATGTGCTTTTTGGCATTCTGATGGCCCTCCTCCAAAAAACGTGGCCCTGAAACAAACTGGATAGCATACGGGACGAATTGCCAAATAGAGAAACCGGGTGGTGAGAATGCCCAAGCCAAGCTGAGTCACAGCTCAGCATCACAGCCAAAAAAAAATCTTTGCAAAAGAATAACTGTATCCCGAGATTTCCCGCGTCCCTGCAGTACCCACAGGTCGCCGCGGCGCCCCGACACGCGCGGGTCATGGGATCGGACGGCGGCGGACGCGGCCGGGCACGTCCCGATCACCCGCATCGAACCTCCCCGACCGGCGACACGATCACGCGCGAGGAGGTCGAGCGCCGATGTTACAACTGGGCGGCGAGCGAAGATGGGGAGCCGGAGGGTTCCACCGTGGAGTGGCCGAACGCCGGGTGGATGGACGGGTGCCCGTGCGAGGACGCCTTTTACGCGGGGACGCACATCGCGTCGTGCGAACTCACGTCGTCGCCCGCCGCCGCCGCGAGCGGTCGCGGCGGGTCAAACCCCGCGCCGATGCCGACGCGCTCCGGGACCGGCCCGTCCCCGAGCACCACCGCGGACAGCGAGGCTGGCATCTTCATGCTCGTGTACGCATCGTTCGCGGTGGCGTCGTTCCTCGCGCTCGTGATCGTGAGCTGGTGGTGGAAACGGGAAGGGCAGCGACGAAGGCGGGACGAGGCCATCGCCGCGGAACTGGCGAACCCGTGGAACGTCATGGCGCGCATGCGCGCGGGCGAACACGGCGGCGGGGGTTCGCGCGCGGGCGGGAACGACGGCACGAACGCATCGAACGGCACGAAGCACTCGAGTCGTAGCACCGTCGTGCGCGGGAGCATGTGGGGGATGTACTTTGAGAATCCGACCGGCAGCGTGGTGTTCGGGAAGGAGCTCGCGGTGCTCGATGACCCGGACGCGGTGGCGTACGTCTACGGAGAAGACGCGGACGAGGAGAAGGGCGAAAAAAACAAAAACGACGAGAATGACTCGAGGGAAACGCCGTGGGAGGAGACGCGCGTCACCCTGGACCAACACGATCCCTCGGACGTCGCCGTGCGCGTATACGACGGGGAAGACACGCGGCGACACGGTGCCCGCTTGGCCGGCGCGCAGCTCGAGCGGCTATCCTCGGGAACGACCTCCGCGGATCTGTCCTCGACGAGCTCATCGGAGATGGCCGGTGAAGGCATGGACACGGAGAGGTCCGGCTCCTTCGGATCGTCCAGGTCACTCGGGTCCCTCACCAGGGGAAACGACTCATCATCCGACGACAACAGCAGGGGCCGGTCGTCGAGCGGGACGTCTGTGTCTAATCGCCCATACACACTCGCCGCGCTCGGCGTCGCCGACCCGGAAACTTATCTGCCAAACTCGCGCCAAAACTCTCGGCCGAGGCGAGGCGGGTCCACGCGTCTCCGGTCGTCGCAGATGTGGGGGGACTGCGACACGGACACGGACGAGGAAACCCAGGGATAGTAGGTGGCGGGTGGACACACGAGTGGGGGTGAAACGCACCCCGCACCCAGAATTGATTTTACCAAATGGCGCGAAAGTCTTGAAAAGTTAGACTACAAGTAAGCAAGCGCACGAGTAAGAGTCTTAATCTTATGCGTATTACACCCGAGCCGAGCCGCCGTGTTCCAGGCGGGCTCGGCTCGTGTACCCTATACATCACAGCAGCCGATCGCTCTGCGTGGGCATGCGGAAGAACACGTTCAGCGGCGGCAGCGGCCTCGGGTCGAGGATCGCGCTCGGCGCGGGGGGTGGCGGCGCCGTCACCGCCACCGCCGCCTCCTCCTCCTCGTCGTCGTCGTCCACGCCAGCCGCCTCGAGGGCCGCCTCCTTCGCGAGCGCCGCCTCACGCTCCGCGCGCTTCCTCGCCTCCATCTGGATCCGCGTCTGCTCGTCGGGGAGGATCGCCGGGTGCCGCAGCGCGAACAGCACGCCGCACGAGACGCCGAACTTGATCGTCGCCGGGGATACGATTTTGAAAATCGTCTTGACCACCACGCCCAGGACGATCTTGATGAAGAACCTCGTCACCACCTCCACGTACACCAGCGCCCACGCCAACGCCAGTATGACCACGAGCACACCCGCGGTGACCCTGGGTTCCTCCCAGGACAACACACCCGCGACGCGTTCCGCGCAGCTGGCGGCTTCGTCCAGGATGTTCTGCGACATCGTGATCATGGCGTAAATCTCATCCATCTGTTTCTGTAAACTGGCCAGCGGGTTGATGCTCTCCCAGTTGAAGGCTTCCTTCGGCGCGGCGGCGCGTTCCTCAGCCTCCTTGCGTTTCTTCTCCTCGGCCTCGCGCTTCTTCTTCTTCTCCTCGAGTTTCTTCTCGCGATCCCCGCGGGACTTGTCGGCGTCGCCCTCGAGCGCCGCCAATTTCTTCTCCTCCTCCTCAGCCTTCTTGGCCGCCTCCGCCTCCTCTTCCTCCTTGCGCTTGCGCTCCTCCTCCGCCTCCTTCTTACGCCGCTCCTCCTCCTCCGTCGGGGGCGGGAAAGGAAGGCCCTGCGACAGCCACTCGTCCGCCTCCATACGTGAGAGCACCCGCCCGTATCGGCTCGGGAACAGCGCCAACGAATACAGCGCCACCAGACACAGCAAGCTGGGCATGAACATGTTGGGGTAGTATATGAGGTACACGATGTAGCACTGCGTCAGCGCGGTGGCTGGAATGCTCTGCCAGCTCAGGGCGAACGTTAAACCGGCACCGATCTGGTCAAAACCCGCAGTCAGACGCTGGATCCGCGCGATGGACGACTTGATCGAAGCCACGTTCACCTCGTGCTTGGCAAACTCGAGCAGCTCCTTGGACACAGTCTCGTTCATGGGCGGGGACGAGTGCTTCATACGTTCCACCACCATCTCCTTGTGCGCCTTGATCATACGCTCCTTCTCCTCGTCGCTCATCGGCGAGAAGTACCACTTATCCGGCAACGTGGGCTCGAGGTACTTACGCGCCACCAACGAACCGCCGTTTTTGTAGTTGAACTGCATCCCGCACTCGAGCTTGCACGTCTTCTTGATCTCGCCGCTGCTCGGATCCCGCGCCATCAACTGGAACGAACCCGCGTACCGAACCTTATCCTCCATCGTGCTCAGCTGCAGCTTGACACGTCCGAGGAACTTGCAACTCGACGCGGTACCTTCGAACAGCGCGACGGTGCATTTCTCCGCGGGTTCAAACACCGGATACCTCAGCCGTTGTTTCCAAACCGGCTTGGCGCTGTCAGCCACGGACGGCAGCCGCGTCCAGTACGGTCCCATCTTGACCACCGCGAACGTCGTGGTTGGGTTGGGTAAGTCCGTCGCGCGTATGACGTCGACGGTCATGCGTCCAACCTCGGCGGTGGCGTTGCCTCCGTGCAGGTGTTCGAAATATTCCTCGTCGAGGTAGGCTCGGACGCAGACGTCGCCGTAGACTTCGCCGTCTTTGTTCGCCTCGTTGCCTTCTTTGTCCACCAATGTGATCCAACGCTCGTCCGGCGGCCGTTTCGTTCCTCTGTACACGTCGAGCTCGTGTATGGGTATCTTGGCCATGCCGATGAGGTCGTCGAACGAGGTGGCTCCGTCGTAGTCGTACACTCGCAGCACCAGGTGGTCCACGTACGGTTTGGCGCAGATAAAGTTAAACGCGCGGTCCCACTCCGGGTCCGTGGCGTCGTCGATATAGTGCGTCGCCTGCGTCTGCTCCGGTCGAACTCCCTTCGGGTCCACCACCGCCACCTCGCAGTACGGGTCGGACCCGCCGTCGTCGTCGAGGTTCATAATTTTGCGTCCTCGTTTCACCTCGACCCTTAGGAGCGCGGTGACCGGGTCGACGGAATGCGACACTCGCTTCTCAGCCTCGGGCTCGGGAACTTTGAGCACGGGCACGCCCGCGATCCTGAACTCTTCGTCGTGCCTGTTCCCCACCCACGTCTCCACGAACACCCGGCCGGTGATCCCGCGTTCGCCTTCCCAGAACATCAACTTTTCCTTCATGTGGTTCATGTCGAAAAAGTCACCTTTTTGGTCTTTTGGCAGCGGCTCGAGGTCGTGCCACTGGCGAATCTTCTTGGGTTTATTGACGTACGGCGGCCGACCGGCGCCTTCATCGACGCGGACGCCCTCCATGTCCACCTTGGCGTACCCGATAAAGTCGTTCAAGCCGCCGAAGTCGCGATCGTACACGACAATCTCAACCTTGTCGTCGTCGTCCAGCTCGACTTTGCCGGGCGGGGTTCGAAAGTGGAAAACCTCGTTGAACTCGGGGTTGAGTGACTTTTGTATCGTGCTGCTCGTGGCTTCTAGGCCGCGGTATCGCACCACGACGAACGGGTCGGATGTGTCTCCCGCGTCCATGGCGAGTAAGTTTTCCGCTCGGTGCACCTTGACGAAGAGGCACTTGGAGACGACCTCTTCGCATTCGATGAGCGGGAGCTTGGGGGTGGGCGGGATCTTGGCGCCCGCCTTGGTGGCCTCCCGCATGACCTTCTTGAGCTTCTCGTTGGCGCTCTCGTACGACGTCAGCGCCTTGTCTTTGACCATGTTGACGATGCCCTCGACGCCCTTGCCGTAGTCCTTCTTCGCGTTCTTGTCCTCTTTTTGGAGCGGCACCGCGAACATGGGTTTGGCGTCGCTCTCGGCGAGCTTCCACGCGTCCACGATGCACCGAAAAGGCGCCTTGGTGCTGGTGAACTGCAGATCGAGCTTCTTCTTGCCGTCCTTGTACACGACGGAGAGCTTGAGCGTCTGGGTGGCGTCGAGGTGCGTCAGATCTCGGCGCTTCACGGACACGGTGGTGTTGTCCAGGCCGAACATCTCAGCCTTGAAGACCAAAGAGGTCTTGTACACGTGGAGCTTGCCCACGGAGGGCGCCTTGCCGGGCTCGGCGAGGACGCACTCGAACTTGCCAACCTCGGACTCCTGCTTGCGAACCATCGTGGAGTTGGGCGGTCGGCTCACGAGCCAATGAGAGAATGGGGCAAAACACCCGAGAGTATAACACCCTCGAAGATATTTTCGATGCTTCAACATGTACCCAGTCTTCAAAGTTTTCATAAATCGGTCACTAAATTTGCACAATATCCCGACTAAACCTGGGCGTTTTTCTTGTCAACGAGCGGCGCGCGAGGTATGCCGCTCGTCTTGACCCCCCGCGTCCCCCTCGTCGACGCCGCCCGTCCCCCACGCTTCGGTTTCACCTCTTCCACAACCTCCGGCGTCGGCGTCTCGGCCTGTTCCTCGTCCGTCTCGTCAGTCGCCTCGTCGGCAGATGACGACGCGTTTTCATCTTCTTCATCCTCGTCGGCGTCCTTCACCGGCGTGGACTCGGCGGCACCGCCGCTCGCCTCACCCGCCGCCACCCTCGCGCGGAACGCCGCCAGCGTCGCCTCCCTCTCCTGAACCATCTCATCCACGTCCCGTGAACGCACCGGCGTCGCCAGCATCGTCGCCGCCGTCTTAATCACAGGCGTTCCCCCCGTGACTTCGTAGGCCGCCATCTCTTCGACGGCGCCCGCCATGGCGACCGCCGCCTCGCGCGCCGCCGTCGCCTGCGCGTTCGCGAGCTCCACAGCCCGCGCAGACCGAGCCGCATCCGTCTCCGCGAGCGACTTGAACCTCGCGCACTCCGCATCGCGTCCAGCGTCCATCGCGGACAACAGGGATACGATCTGAGCGTCCACGGTTTCCCCGGTTAAATCGCAATCGGCACCCGCCGCCGCCGCCGTCTCCGCGGCGGCGAGCGCAGCATCCGCCGCGGCTTTCGCGGACGTGGCCGCGGCGCGTGCGGCGACAGCGGCTTTGGACGTCGCAGCCTTGGCGTCCGTTCGCATCTTCTGGATTTGTCCCACGAGCGCGTCGCGTTCCTTAACCCGAGCGCCCTCCAGCTCGGCGATGGCGCTCGCCGCGGCTGCTCTCGCGCTCTCCTCCGCGGTCTTCACCTCCGCCAGCGACGCCTCCAGCCGCTCCAAACGCGCCACCACGTCGGACTTGACCGCCTCGAGTACGGACCTGTTCGCGACGTCGATGTCGACGACGCGATCGATCTTGCCAAACAGTAAACGCATCTCATCCTTGGCGCCGTGCAACGTCTCGCCCAGCGTACTAGTTTTCACCCTCAGCCGTTCCTGCGCTCGTTCGAATTCATCCGCGAGGTACTCACTCTCGACACGCGCGTCGTGTTCCTTACTGAGCTCAGCCTTGGTGCGTTGGATCTCGGCATCCGCCATAGACATCTTCTCCGCGTGATGCGCGTGTTCCCGCTGCAAAGCCTTGTGAGCCTTCTTCTGGTCCTCAAACAAGGCGGCTAGACTCGCGAGCTCCGATTTGGCCAGGTCCAGCGCGCTCTTCTGCGTGTCCGCGCGCAGCTTCAACTGCGCCCGCTCCTCCTCTTGCGTATCGTACGACTGCTGCGAGAGGTACACGCCGTTCTTTTCGCGCGTCGCGGTGAGATCCGCGGTGAGCCGCTCCACCTCTTTTTGCAAATCTTTGAGCAACGCGTTCTTCGTCACCCTCGCGTTGATCTCAGGTTTGTTCTTGATGCTCTTAGCGCGGTGGGCGTACTCGAGGGTCTGGAGCGTCTCCTCGGCTGAGTGCGCCGCGGGTGATACGGTGGCGATGATGCACGTCTTGCTCTTGCCACCTAGGGCGTCGCGGAGTAGACGAGTGAGCTTGGAGTCACGGTACGGTACGTGTCCACCCTGTAAACAAAACACTTACCCGTCAGTCAACTAATTGCCCATACGAGAATTAAAAAAAACTTACCCCCGCGACGAGAGCGGCGATGACCCGCCCCAGCGTCAGCAGCGATTTGTTAATCTCTCCAGCTTCACGTGCCCGTTTATCCACGGCGCCCGAGCGTGAGATGTTCTCACTGCCCGCCAGGTCCACCAGGTTGAGTTTACCGCACCGGATGACGTCCTCGCCGTCGGGGGTTGATTCCTTGGTGTGCACCGTGACTGAAAACACGGAGTGCGACCGCGACGACTGTTTGTTCATGAGCGTCTCCGCGGTGCGTCGCTTGGCGCTTCCCCGGCGGATGTGCTCGAAGATGGTCTCGGGGTTGGGTACGGATACCTCCTCCAGGCCTTTGACCGCGACGCCGCCCTTGCCGTCCTCCATGAGCGGGTGCTTCGGCGCCTTGGCGTTTGCGAATTCGACTGATCCTTCCACGAGATCGGAAACCGCGAGGAGGTCCGTGATCTCCTCGTTGTACAGCTCCAAGAACGTGCACTTGACGCTGTGTTCCACGCCTTTGGCCTTGAGGTGTGCGAAGATGTGCGACATGGCGCGCGGGATGACCCCGGCGTTGGACGGCATGGCGTCTGCGAAGGATGAGGAACTCTCCGAGGATGACGCGTCGTCCCAGTCGTGGTAGCCCTCCATGGTGTGCGTCTTGCCGGTGCCCGTCTGCCCGTACGCGAATATCGTGCAGTTGAAGCCTTCCAGCACCTCCTCGACGACGGGCCTGACGGCGTCGTCGTAGATGTCCTCCTGCGTGGCGTGTGCGCCGAAGACCTGGTCGAAGTTGTACGTGCGCTCGACGTCCTTCGCCTTGACCGTCTGCGTGATTGAGACCTCGCGGAGGGCGTCGCGGGTGTTGACGACGGCGCGCTCGTTCTCGGACTGCTCCTCCGCGTTCATGGGTCTGCGTATTGGGTGTCGGGGGAGGAATCAGGGCGATGTATCGGGGCGATACGCGGTGGGAAGTGGGTCCATGGGCGCGTCGTCGGGTCGGGGCGGGAGTTGTTTTCCGTGGCACGAATGGGTGTCGGGCCGAAAGATTGGGGTGGTGACGCACCGGCATCGGAGGATGACCTTGACGTTGGCCTCGTTCTGCGCAGATGCATCCTTGGCGCCGCGCTTGGACGGCGCCGCGCTGTTCGGGCGGCTGGATGCCATGGCTCACGAGGAGCGCCGGCGCGTTCGTCAATGGGTCGGCGCTCCGAAACCACTGACCAGCTGTTTATTTCCCCCTTGAAAGAACCGTTGGATTGACTTTTTCTCTGATAGGATCGACTGGTAAGCCGGTGATTAGACAAAACAAATGGGCAATTAGACACAATACTGAGCAATTAGACATGCAAATGTCCTAATTCTCATCGCACATCGGATTCCCGGCCCATATCGGACGACCCAAAGGGCATCGACGAAGGCAAACCTCGGGGCGACTGCTGCGCCCGCGATGGAGGACTGGGCGAGCCGCGGCGATGGCAACGGCGCGGTCTCCAACCTCGCGCGCCGCGTCACCGCCGCCAAGCAGACCGGCGGCACCCGCAAGCTCACCATCAAGCCCTTCAAGCAGCGCCCAAAGCTCCCGCCCGACTTCGAAGAGGACTCCTGGCGCGTGCTCTCCAACGCCGTCGACGCGGTCCATCAGAAGCGCCCGGTGACGGACTCGTTCGAGACGCTGTATCGCCGGGTCGAGGACGTGTGCCTGCACAAGCTCGGCGCCGGGCTCTACGCCCGGTTGAGAGCATCGTGCGAGGCTCACGTCAAGGCGAGGGTGGCGACGCTCTCCAACGGAGGCGCGACGGAAGATCCCGTCGCGTTCCTCAACAGGGTCGACGAGGTGTGGAACGACCACTGCGACGCGACGCTCACGATCCGCTCCCTGTTTCTCTACCTGGACCGCACGCACGTCGCGCACCAGGCGAGCGGTGAAGGACTCTCCGGCTCCAACACGTCCGCCGCGGGTTCGAGACCCGGTGGGAGCACCGAGTCAGTCCGATCGCTATGGGACATGGGACTCGCGTTGTTCCGAGCCTCACTTCTTTCAGACGACTCCTCGAGTACCGCCATCCCAGGCGCGACCACCACTCACAACGACGTGCTCGGAAAGGCGACGCGCGGGCTCCTCGCGTTGGTGGAGAAGGAACGGAACGGGGAGGCTGTGGACAGGGGAAAGGTCAAGCGACTGACGCGTATGTTCCAGTCACTTGGAGTCTACGCCGATCGATTCGAGCGGCTCTTCGTCGAAGCGACTCGATCCTTTTACCGAGCGGAAGGAACCCGGTTCGCGTCCACCGGCGAGTGCGGGGAATACCTGGAGCACTGCGAACGACGCCTCGATGAGGAACAGAGGCGGTGCGACGAGTACCTGGAGGCTGGGACGCGTCGCGGGCTGATCCAGTGCGTTGAGAAGGAGCTCGTGGATCGACACGCCGGGAGGATCGTGGAGAAAGGTTTGGACGCCATGGTGGATCGCGTCGACGTTCACAACTTGAAGCGGATGCATTCGCTGTTAAGACGCGTGGATGGGGGTTTGGACAGGCTGCGCGCGGCGTTCGGGTCCGCGGTGCGCGCCAGGGGCGTCGCCGTCGTGAAGGATGAGGAGAACGACAAGGACATGGTGCGTAAGTTGTTGGAGCTGAAGAAAAAGGCTGACGACGTGGCGACGGAATCTTTCGGCGGCGACGAGCAATTCGCGTCCGTGGTCAAGGAGAGCTTCGAGTCGTTCGTGAACCAGCGGGCGAACCGGCCGGCGGAGCTCATCGCCAAGCACATCGACGGCAAGTTGCGGGGCGCGGGTAAGGGCGAGACGGAGGATGAGCTCGAGCACGTACTGGACCGAGCCATGGCGCTGTTCCGGCACATTCAAGGCAAAGACGTCTTCGAGGCTTTCTACAAAAAAGATCTCGCCAAGCGCTTGCTGCTGGGTAAATCCGCGAGCGTGGATGCGGAGAAGAGCATGATCTCGCGGCTCAAAGCAGAGTGCGGCTCGCAGTTCACCACCAAGCTCGAGGGCATGTTCAAGGATGTGGACATCTCCCGGGACGTCATGCGTTCGTTTCGCGCCGACGCCGACAAATTTCAAAAGATTGAAGCCGCCGGGGTTGAGCTCTACGTCAACGTTCTCACCGCCGGGTACTGGCCCACGTACCCGACCCAGGAGGTCTCGTTACCTCCCGAGATGGATATAATGCAAGGTGCGTTCCGCGATCACTACCTCGGCAAACACGGCGGCCGGAGGCTGGTGTGGCAGAACTCGTTGGGTCACTGCGTGTTGCGCGCGGAGTTTCCAAAGTGCGGCACGAAAGAACTGGCGGTGTCCTTGTTCCAGGCTGTCGTCTGCCTGTTATTCAACGGCCAGAGCGA
>Ga0115006_10000381_pt1 | contig 23920 bp, 33 predicted proteins | sample ArcOceMetagenome_3_FD_88943 | JGI IMG/M metagenome (GOLD analysis project Ga0115006, IMG submission 88943) | Marine eukaryotic phytoplankton communities from Arctic Ocean - Arctic Ocean- Svalbard ARC20M Metagenome | ecosystem: Environmental > Aquatic > Marine > Oceanic | place: Arctic Ocean...
CCAATCTAGACTAGCATCAGCCGCACCAATGTAGAGGGCTTTGTCTCCGTCAGTAGATGGGCGAATATAACTTGCCCCTCTATTCATCACTAAGCCGTACCCCTCAAGGGTCATATAGCTTCCGTCTGAATAGTGAGAACGCAATAATCCTGCTGTAGAACTATCGCCTGAGATTACGGAAGTTGCTGTAATAGCCCCACTAGAGATTGTGCCTAAAGTTGTATTGCCAAAGCTGTTAGAGTTTCCAGATGCTGTAATACTTCCACTGGCTGTCACTGTAGTAGCTGACAAGTTACTTATTGTTGTATTACCAAAATTATTAGAATTTCCTGACGCTGTAATACTTGCACTACTTGTAATAGCCCCACTAGAGATTGTTGTGGTTGTCAAACCACCTGCCGTAGTTAAATCTCCAGTTTGAGATAACGTCATGCTGTCAGAACTAGCGTTAGATAACCTAAAGCTAGTCGTGGCCGTTCCTGTTCCTACAACGGATATTTCCATGTTGGCAGAAGCACCATTGGTAAGCGTCAACTTAGTCATTGAAAGGTTGCCAATGCCTACGTTAGTCAATGCCCTAGCGGAAGTGATTACTTCTACTCCCCCTACAGAAATACCACCGCTTGCTACGTTAATAGCACCACTAGAGATAGTGCCTGAGCTAGTAATCGCATTGCCACCCATTGCAAGAGTGCCAGACATTGTTCCACCTGCTTTAGGCAAAGCCGCATTTGCTACCGTATAAGCTGTGTTCCAGTTAGATGAGTTACCGCCTGTGGCTGTAATAGTCCCAGTGACAGATAATGCTTGGTCAGAAATGGTAGTTCCTGCGGTTATTCGCAATCTAGCAGTTGTGCTTGCGGCTCTACGCAACTGTAAATCTTCATCATAAGAATCTACAATTCCTTCATTAACCGTAATTTTCTTATTAAAATAGAAAGAGTTTCTGTCTGTACTGAAATGCATCCAACTTGAATTGTCTGGGCCGATAGCAACGTATCCGCCAGTAGTTTGAATTTTTAACTGGCTACCATCACCACTGAGGGTCGGTTGAGTATCAGCACCTAATTGAAGTGAAGGTGCTTTTACTTTATGGCTGAAATCAAACTTGTCGTTAGTTGAGTCCCACAAAATAGTCGCGTTAGTTGTAGAATTAACCGCATCCTGAATGGTTATTCCTGCACCGTTAGCATTCCCTGACGAATCGCCAGTTGAATAATTTAAGGTAATGTTTTTATCTTTTACATTTAAATCATCAGTATCAACAGTTGTGGTTGTTCCTTGTACAGTCAGATTACCCCCAATAATTAAATTATTGCTAAAGGTATGATCGCCTGTGATTGTGCTGTCAAGGTTAAGGATTACGTCACCAGACGCACCACCGCCATTAAGATTAGTTCCTGCTTCTACGCCTGTAATGTCTCCAGATGCCGCGGCCTGAGTAATCTCGTTGGCGCTGATTACATTAAATCCAGTTGAGCCATTATCTTCTACGAGGAATGATCTAGGCCATGTCGCCAGATTGTTTAATGAAGTGTCGTAACTGGTATCTGTAGTCGTTAGCTGAACCCTAAACCAGAAAATATCTTGAGCATAGGTTGCAGTATTTTCTAAAGTTCTGTCACCGTTTTCATCTAATCCAGTAACGCTTGCATGATTAGAAACGTCCACTTCTGCGGGCGTGGCAAAAGTAGTTGTCCCTGACGGCACAAATTGCGTAGACGTAGCGAGATAAGTAGTGGCAGATGTTGCATCTGTAACTTTTAAATATTGTTGTGAAGCAACATTGGTAAACCCTGAACCTGCCGAGGTAGTGGATTTTTGAATAGTCAAAGTAAAGTTATCAGGTATGTCTGCCAAGGCGTTAGCCATTGACTGAGCCGAACCGATAGTTACTGAGGATAAGTCTAATCCAGAAAATAGGTTAGATGCTTTAATTCCAAGCGTTAAAGAGGTGCTTTGAATTAACGTCACTTTAACCGATTGCAGGTTGTAGACTAAATTACTTTCAAACTTGGAAACTCTGGATGCTGTGTTAGCCGCTATCTCAGAATAAGCAAGATCAGTAAATCCTTGCGGGCTGAAATAAGCGTTGGCGTTTCCATCTTGTAAATGCATACCTTTAGCGGTCAGCGTTCCATCTTTATGGACTGAAAACTTTGCATTCTCTGGCGTAGAACTGCCTACCCACATACGATAATCAGACGCGGTACTGAGCGTGATCGTGTCGGCAGAATTAGTACCAATAGATATAAGCGGAGCAGTACCAGATACAGTTATTTTAGTTGCTTTTAACGCTCCCCCTTTAGTCACAAAGAAAGGTGCTGTAGCTCTGTTGGCAAACGTGTTGCCCGCCCAGAATCTAACGTCATCTGCACTAGATGCGACAGAAGACAAGCCCATAGTATTAGCGGCATCTTTTAGGTAAGTACCTGCAATGTCAAAGCCGCCAATCTCACCATCGTTTGCAATGATGCTTCCACGAATAGTTGCTTGCTCAAACTCAACTACTCCGCTTTTAAGTATCTTCCAACCTGCCGAACCAGAAACATAATTAGTAGATTGAAGACTAGCCGCAACCTTGGCAATAGTAACCGCGTCATTATCTATCTGGTCTGTCTCTACAGCAAGATTAGCAATCTGGTCTGTATCAACAGCATTATCAGCAATGCCACCAATAGGGACTTGCGTAGTAGTCGCACTATCAACACCGCTAAAACCAGACGCATTACCAGTATAATCTACTGCTTTTAATTTGTAGTATCTTGTAACCCCTGTTCCAAGTTCAGGCTCTGTAAAGGTTGTTCCCGCGCTTGTTCCTATTAACGCAAAACCACTGCTTGACGAGTTTGAGCCATAAACATCAACATGACTAAAATCATCTACCGTTGGATTGACCCATGAGATAGTCGCTTGCTCAAATTCATCTTTTGCAGAGACAGACGTTGGCGCACTTGGAGCAGTCGTATCAATCGCAGAAGTGGGGCTTGCAGAAAGGTAAGCACTGGCAACTCCAAGCTCATTAATCGCTTTGACCCTGACATTGTATGTCTCGTTATTCTGTAAATTCACAATGCTAAATGGGGTTGATTTAGTAGACTGACTAAAATAATTAGATGCGCTTGCTAACTTCCACTCGACAATGTAATGATCTGTAAAAGCATCATTCGCGTCTGTCCAAGCAACATTAAAGGCAGAATTAAAAGTTCCATCGTCACTTAGAAAAGAATCGCTTGTAATGTTTATGCTTGTAGGCGCAACTGAAACCGAACCATCATACAAAACAACTTCACCGCCACCCAAAAACACTTCTTCATCAGACGCTTGCCAATCCCAGATAGATGATGCTGTTTCTATTGCATCAACATTAACAACAATTTGGCCGTCAGAATTAAAATCCATCGCATAGCCAACAACTTCAAACACTTTCCCGCTGTATCCAAGCCGCGTATTGGTGACGCTAATATTGTCCCCTATCTTAAATCTAAGCGCACTTAGGTTGCAGGGTATAGTTATGGCTTCTTGTTGCCTAGAACGGAACAGGGCGAGTTTAGCAAGCCTCTGAGCGCGTATATTGTTTGAGGTATACGGCAACGCCATATCAAGGTAGATTGGGTCGCCATCTTGCAAGGCATAAGCCGCTGAAATTTGTGAGGGGTAATCAGATAAAATATAGTTGTCTTCTTCTGAGAGGAACACACCCTTTACGCCATTAAAAGCGTTTCGTCTTGACTGCTTAGTCTGTACTGTAATCTCGCCAACAATTTGTGATTCATCAACGGTAACTGATGGAGCTATGTACTCCCCTGCGTGAACTTCAAACTTGCCGCCAGAGTAGACCAACCGACCCGCCATTGAACCGACCATTGTTTCTATGTTGGCCTTGATGGAGTTATTGGTATCCACTACACCGTCAATAGTGTATCTAGGCTGAGTTCCACCCGCTGAAAGGGTAATTGCTTCATCACAAACGCCCTTTGCAGTGTTTACAGAAGCGGTAAGAATGTTGGCCGCAGTTTCGCTCAAACCGTATTTTGTGTCGCGCAGATAATCATAGATGCAAAGCGCGGGGTTTTGTGACCATGCGGTTGAATTGTCGCTTGGGTTTAATACTTTTTTCCCGCGAACAATAGTAGAGATATTTGGCAGACCTTGAGCAAATTGGTCAGTGTCATGGGTCAGCTTAACAACCATATAGGCTGTATCAAGTAGCTTGTGGTTGGTTGTCCACTTTGTAGATGCGGCAACTAATCCGCTGTCAGCCGCTGTTTGATCTCCTTTATAAAAGGATATATCTACATAGGGGGAAGTGCTTGAGTTTCCTACAGTTGCCCACCCAGATTGATAGACCCCTCCATCCCAAACTTTCTTGTCATTAAACCAGACGCTTTCATAAGCATCAATCTCATGCCCTGCAACGGCTAAAACTAGATACAAATACTTATTGTCAGAACCAGTTGATTCTAAGTAAACAACATTGCCGCCAATACGCGCACGACCATAAATAATCTTCCTGCTGTGCGCGGCCTCTCTGGTCATTACAGACTGACCGCCCATTTGCGTTCCAATATCAGGCTTTGGCATTAATGCGCGAGAAACTAACGATAAACCTGCGCCAATAGCAAACGCTCCAAAAGCCGCACCCCAAGCCATAGCGAAACCTGCGGCCGCCCAAGCCGACCCTGCGGCCGCTAAACCTGCTATTAATGTTATTGCCATTTTTTAACCCTTAAAACATTTGGAGTAAATTCGCTCGATTAAAGTAAAACCCATGCCAAGCAAAAGGTTGTCGAACGGAAGGTGAACTTTGGTATTGACGTTTAATAAAGAAATGCCATTTTCCGCGCAATGTTCTTGAGCATAGTTTAACAGCTTATATCCTGTTGCGCCCGCCCTGTTATCTGGCAACACAAAGGTAACATCATTGTTAGCAAAAATATGATCTTTGTAGTGCATAGACCGACTTACTACTAGAACGCAATAACCGACTAACTGCCCCGAATCTCTTGCAGTAAATACGCGCAGTATTCCTGCCGCATCTAGCTTTGCGTATTGTTCCCAATCAGGGTTTAGTTTTATAGTGCCTTGGTTTAAAGCAACTAATTCCCAATGCTTTTCAATTAACGGCTTAATATCTTCTTTGACGGATGCCAGACATTCGTGTGCGATTTTCATACTTTCCCCTTAGTATCTTTGTGTATTGCCACCGCCTTGGTCGCCTCTATTTCCACCTGCCCCACCAGTAGCAGGGGTTGGTCTTCCCCAGATTATTTCTTTTTGAACAATAGCAGTGACAAACTCAAAGCCCTTATCTGTCGGGTGATCTATTTTTTGATCTTCGGCTGTGTAACGCCTAACCTTAGTACGCTCAAACGCAATTAATTTATTCTCAACAGCGATTGAGATAGTTGAATTAGCACCAGACTCAGAGATGGTCATGGTATCCATAAAGCCAGAGAATACGATTACAGGGTCAGCAATTAAATCTCCAGACGCATCAAACGCCCCAAGAGAAACGGTTAATGGTCTGCCTTGATATTCGTGATCTTTAGCAATGGCAATAAAAGACGTTTTAACGCCTGTTAAACTGACATTGATACCAGTGGCCGCAATGTCTGAGGTTTCTGTTATTTGGCTTATTGAGAGAAGGTCGCCTGTACCTGTGTAGGTGTTGCCGCCAAAGGCTAGATCACCAACACCATTCCAAATATTAAGAACATTAGGGGACTCACCTGAATCAAAAACCATGCGAACAAAATAAGCGGGGCGAACTATATCTGCTGTTGTTACTGCCGTCATTCCACTGGTTAAAGTTCTGCTCATAATGCCTCTTCACACGCAAAGGAAAAGCCGTAAATACTGGCCTCGTTAATTGACCAACCTACGTCATTGGATGCCATACGCCAAAGGCTTTTAGGCAACGTAAAATCACACGCCTGACCACTGGCAATAGTTTCTCTCAATGGCGGTTGAAAACTTAATGTTCCTGCTCCGCTTGATTTATCTGCTGTTACTATATACAAATAAGAACCTAACTGGAAGTACGTTCCTGCGCTAACGGCAGAGCCTCCTGATGTGGTTGTCAAGGTTTCAGATCGGATTGTTGCTTGTGCTGATAGAGTCGCGGTTGCTGTGCTTGTATGTAAAGGATTACCAAAAGTAAACGTCCCTTCTCGCCCTTTTAAGCCAACAATAAAACCTTCAACAGATCGTGCCTCTGCGTGGCTCAATGGCGGTAGACTTATCTCTGCTTCCCATCTAGCTCCTTGGTGAGTATATACCTGAGTATCTAAAGTAAAGGGCGATTCCGCAACTGCGACAACCCTCTTTAACCGCATAGACATATTCTGTATTCCGACACTTGGAAAAGCTAAAGGCATTATGCGCCCCCCATTGCTTTAGAGAAGTTCCCACCGCGCAATCGTGCGTCAGCGACAGCACCTTTTGCGGCCTGTGCAATCTGAGGCATTAGCTGAACGATCTCAGCCCTTACAGTGGATTGTATGCCTGTTGTGACATTGATTGTTTGGTTGACCACTACACCGCCACCACTACTTCCTAATTTGTTGTTAGGGACAATAGAGCCGCTTTGATTAGGCACGAACATTTCCTGCCCGCGCTCTCCAACCATGTAAGGTTTTCCCGCCTGAACAGACCCGCCAATAGCTTTACCGCCAAGCGCGGCATTAGTGGCATCTAGATTGCTCTGCATATTTGAAGAACCTGTGGTCAATGAGCCGCTAATCTTATTTGTAATAAACCCAAAGGCCGCGTCAACAATATACTTCTGAATCAGCATCTTGATCAGGCTATCAATAACTGACTTAGCCATTGATTTCATAGCATCGGCAAAACTAGCCGCGCCAGTAACACCCGCTGTCAAAGCATCGGTTAATCCGTTAAGTCCTTGATTAGTAAGGCTTTTAATGTTTTCTTCTGTGGACGGTAATGATTTATTCCACTCTGCAAACGTCTGGAATACAGTCCCAACTTGCTTGTCAATTTTGGGCAAAATTGCATCACTGACAACCGCGAAAGTTTCAAGCGATTTAATAGCGTCATCAAGTATTGCAATTAAAGGAGATGCAAAAGTAACATCCCCTATCTCTCTTTCCGAATCTTGAGCTTCTTGCATCAACGCTAAAGTTGTGCGGTATCTCTCATTTAACAAATCCATCACTGGAAGTTTTTGGTCAAACGTCATTGTCGGGTTATTAATTAACTTTTGTTGCAGGTCTTTTATGCTGTCTAACTCTTCTCTGTAACCTGCGGCATCTTTTTTCCCCAAAGAAAAGAAATTGTTAAACTTATTCTTGGCTCTTACTGCCTCATTGAAGACACTTATAACCCCATTGGTTAAATCTTCTAAGCCTTGCAGGGTAGCTCTCACTGCACCTAAAATGTCAACAGCCAGTGCCTTAGCAAACTCTTTTACGCCACCCTTAGCTTTTATGCTACCCAATAGAAACTTTGTAAATGTTTCCGTCAAGAACCCGATAGCAGGAGCAAGCGCGGCCGTTACCTGTCTAGTTACTCCAGTAAACAAAGAGCCTAATTTAGTAAATTCATCATTAGCTTTTTCAACGCCTTTTGCCGCATCTCTAGATAATCCAAGACCAAGAGCCTTGGCCTCTCCTAGCATTTTAGCAAGCCCCTCTCGCCCTTGGCCTAAAGTATTAACAAGTGCCGCACCCTCACTGTCAAACAGCTTAAAAGCCAATCTAAGCCTGTCTGATTCATTTTCTACCCCTGCAAAAGCGTCTGCCAAAACAAGCATTCTTTCATCAAGGGACATTCTATTTAACTTTTGCGCGTCAATGCCTAGCTCTTTAATTGCCGCCTTTGCTTCACCTGTACCCATAGCGGCTTCGGCAGTTCGTCTAGTGAACCGCTGTAAAGCCATATCCATTGTGTTAGTTGCTACACCAGTGAGTTCTGCCGCATACCTTAACCCCGCCAAAGCATCGGTTGTTGTACCTATTTTGCTTGCGGTTTTTATTAAAGCGTCTGAGGCAGTAAGTGACCGTTTAATTAAAAAGCCAAAACCTGCTAAACCTGCCGCACCGACTAAAGCAGTACGCATTGAGAAGACTGCACCAGTGATTTTCTTTAAACCAGAAGTAACAGTTCCGAAACCTTTCTTGGTCTTGTCAAACGCCTTTATTGTAATCTTTACATTTTCAGCCATTGTTCTCACTCATTATCTGGAAATAGGCCAACCATTCGTTAAAGTGATTGACAGGCATTTGCTCTGCTTCTTCTATGGTGAGATGGAGGCGGTCAGCCAAGGAAAGCAGATTCATCCTTGACTGATCGCTTTTTAGTTTCCCTCTAATGCCTCAACAGATTCAATCTCTGCAAACATCTGGTTTGCAATTTCCGATATAACATTAGTTTCTTCACCCATTAAGTCAATGCGATCAGCAGAAGTAAACAGCTTATCACCGCTTTCATCTGTTGCTTTCATTAATATCAAATCAACCATTGCACCGACTGTAGTGTTGTTGAGAAAGTTGGGGTGCTTCTTCTGCAACTGGTCTAAGTCATAGCAGGTAATACTTCTGCAATACAATTTAAACGCTCCAGATTCATCACCCCATGCAGGTACTAGAACCTCTCTAGCTTCCAACTTTCTTCTTGCTCGTAACTCTTTTGCTAATCCCATAATTTTCCCCTTATGTTATTAAACTTGCGCTTCTACTACTGCCCCACTGCACTGAACGCTGAAACTAGCTTCAACCATTCCGTCAAACGCGCCAGTAATAGAGCGAGAGGTAACAATGCCGCCCCCAGTGAAGAAAGTTTCACCAGAGCCAGTTCCAGTAGGATAGATTTCAAAATCAACATCAGTACCTTCATCTAGGATTAATTGCTGTGCGTCAGCTTCATCCCAGTATACGTCTAATGAGACTGTGTTAGTTTTTAAGCCTTGTTTGTAGCTTCGTACTGAATCACCCATTACTGAGTCTTCAATAGTGTCTGCTGAACCTTCAAACGTGAATGAACGTACTTCGCCAACCACGGCAACAGTCGTGCCTGAGACTTGTACTTTTACTACTCCAGATGCGCCTGTTTTAGTCGCCATGATATTTACCTCTAATTAAAGTTAAGTTGTGCCGCGAGTGTATTGATACAGTACGCGGATTGTCATAATAACCCCACCAATGGGGTCAATAGAACCTTCATCAATCTCAATGTTGATAACTTGAGTATCAAGAGCGTTCCCACCCCTGTACCTATCAACGTCAAGACCTTCTTCAATCGCTTCTATTATATTGTTGCGGGCTGAATCTATACTTGCCCCCTTTACAAAGCAGATTAAATCATAATTTATAGTTGCCATTCGCTGAGTTATTGAGCCGCCCAATGAACTGTCTTCCCTGTCCTCTGTGCCGCTTCTAACCAAGATAGCGGGGAATTGTGCGTTTGATAGCTTATCAAAATCAAACGGTTCGCGAGTGACGTATTTAATGCTTATCGGTGACGTTATGTTTTGTAGCGTAGTCACCATGTTTTGTGCAATGCTTTCCCGAATACTCATTTCAGCGCCCTAAAAAATACTTGACCAAGCCTGTTTTCTTCTGATCTATTAAAGCCAAAGAACGGCCTTTTTTTGTCAACCATTGCCGCTTTCTTGGACTCAGTTGCTCTAGTAAAGAATATTTCAGCTTCTTTGCTGTTTGCTTTTACTGTCATTGCGCTAAACATCTGACCAGTAAATTGCAGGTCAGGTATGTTGCCCCGACCATTCTTACTTCTAAATGCAGAATAAGCACTTGAATAAGGTTTAAAAGCCGCGCCTTTATAGCTTTGACTTTTATTTGTTCTGTCTTGAATTATGTTTAGCCCTGTAAGGGCGGTTCTCAACAATGCTTTCTTTACGCTTGCTGAGAGTTCCTTGCCTTTCTTCCCAATCCTTCTGGATATCTCCTTTGAATTGGTTTGAATATTAACCTTCATCTATCGAGCCACTGACCGACAGGCTGTCTTTCTACCTGTGTAATCGTTCCATCACCATCAGCATCATACTCAACCCCATCACTCAAAACGGCTTCCAACTCTTCACCGTATCGGGCTTTGTAAAAGTCGATCATGTTTTGGAATCTGTCACCGTCAACCCAGTTTGTAAGCTGTGGCAAAGCATACCGCCACAATACTAGGTAAACAGAGGCCATTTTAAATTGAGCCGATGTTAGTTTGGCAATATTCATTTCACCAGACAAGCCTTTACGAGGCCACCACTTAATGCGTAACTCTCGATCTATATCTGATTTAGCTTTCGGGTGTTCATCAGTAAACTGAGTAATGCCCAAAGATAATATATCAGGTATAAGCTCAACTAAATCTGAATCGTTACTGTACGCCATTCTCTTTCCTCAAATAAAAGCCCCCTCCTAAGAAGGGGCTTAATCTTAAAGTGCCGCGTCAGCAGTAATCTTGACACCAAAGCTATCGTCCAACTCACCAACACCGTATACGGCAGTAGCGTTAAGTTCCCAAGCGCGTAATGACTCGTCACGTTGAGGAGCAAGGTTGAAGTCACGCTTGATTGCAATGGCAAGTGCTTCGGGAGCAAAAACAGCGGCTACAGCGTCATCACTTCCATCAACAACGATGTTAGCAGACTCATAGACGTTCATCCCCGCGATAGTTCCGACATAACCGTTACGCATTGCTTCATTCTGCAAGTCGCCACCATTCGGGTTAGCAAAGGTGTTAGTTAGGTTAGCTTTCAACTGGTACGCTTGGAAAGGGTGTACAACAGCGTTGATAACGCCAGTAACCTTGTTAGCGCGTAGCTTAGCGGCCGCCTTGAATAAGTCAGCAACAGTGATTTCCGCACCTGCCGCACCTAGACCGAAAGAGAAACCTGAGAACAAAGCAAGAAGGTCTTGATCCATCTTGGTAGCAATAGCGTTACCAAGTAGAGTACCCATTGCAGTTTCAGGGGAATCTGCTCCGTAAGTAGCCATATCGCTTAATAGAACCTGTGCGCCAACTTCGCCAATGGTCACTTCGACCTTGGTAGTTGATACAGTGGTTGAACTAAGATCAGTTCCTTCCGCAATAGACGCGGCCGCAATAGCGGGGTATTTAGGAATCTGAATAGTTTTTCCTGCTTGGCTCTGGATGTTGTACTGAGTAACTAGACCTAGCATTAAAGATTGCTCTTCTGCGGTAAAACGCGCTTGTGCAACAATATTTACAAATAGATCGTCTAGGGTGGAACTGGTAGTAATAGCCATGATAAATGCCTCAAAAATAAATTAATTAAAATGTGGTTTGTTGGTCACTTTTTTTTACTAGCGGCAAACGCTTCTTTACCGCCATTTTCCCAGTTAGCAACCATATCTGCCACAGATTGAGGCTTCTGTGTCGAGCCACCAGTATTTCCCTGCGAGCCTGTCCCACCTTGGGACGCTTTGACCATGTGAGGGTTTACTGTCAAGAATTCAGTTACCATCTCATTGACTGATAACAAATCACCGCTGTCATTGTAACGTGGCGTTCCGTTATCGTCTAGCACCTCGACGCTACCGTTGTCGGATAGTCGGGTATTGCTTTTTAGTAACTGTGAAACTTGATTAGGATTTACAGCGTTATTGTTAGAAGCCGCTCCCAGTATTGCCCCATCAACTAGGGTTTGCTGTAGCTTGCTTTTATAACCTTGTATTTCCATCTCTTTCTTTTCGACTGTCTTTTTCAGGATAGCATCAAACTCACCACGCTCTTTCTGTCGCTCAAGTTCTGCGGCTTCTTTTTGTGCCAACAGTTCCCGCGCTTCATCAATGTCAACGCCCGATATTTTCTTATCAAACTTTCGTTGCTCTCTTGCAACACGATCAGCAACAATGCGATCAAGCTCTTCCTGTGTAAAAGTCTTTCCTTCCTGAGCTTTTATTGCCGCTGTCTCAGTCTCAACTTCTGTTCCCATGATTTCATCGCTCATGTGTACGTGCCTCTTAAAGAGTAGTTATGAGCTTAGATTGTACCACAATTAAAATAATTGACAAAAAGAGTGATTATTTACCTCTAGAGTGTTTACATTTATGTTCATATAGTATTTAATGTAATCTCAATCAAGGGAGAAATAAAATGGAATACAAAGTTGGTCAAGAAGTCTGGGTAAAGATTCCTCATGAAGAAGACGGTTATCACGCAGGAACAGTTGTAGGGTTTACTGCTAAAAGAATTAAAGCAAATACTGACAGAGGCATTGGTTACTACAAGCCAGAGCATGTTCAAGCCAAGTAAACTAACCGCCCCTTCGGGGGCAATCAATCAAAGGAATAAAGACTATGAAACGACAACTAACTAACGCAGAAGCCGTTACTAAATTCCGTAGTGCTAAGGCGATGGGTGACTTTAATACAGAACTGGCACTAGCCACTGATAATTCACGTATTGCAAAAAGAGAGCTAGACGAAATTATATGCCAGTTTCAAGATTCAGGCGTAGCCGATTGGTCTGAGCGTATGTTTGAATCCAAGCTAGAAACATTCCAGAAGCGCACACTCGATTATGCCACTGACATGTTAGCACTTAAAGTTTTGGAAAAGAAACGTGGCGAGATTTTAGCGAATGCCTAGCAAGCAAATACGACAGTCAATCAACAGCCCTTTCGGGGGCAATCAATCAAAAGCAAGGAGACAAGCAAATGATTGCACAAGTTAGATTCAAGGGTCAATGGGGTTCGCTGTGGCTTATTGCGGAAGTTGTAGAAAAGGTTGAAGGGGGCTACATCCTAAACTGCGGAGAAACAAAAGGCTTCTTTATAAAAGATATGCATGTGAGGCCATACGCTTTAAGAAAAAGCAAGGAGACAAGCAAATGAGTGACGAAATTTCGATTAATCCAATAGACCCGAAAGTAATTGCAAGTGGAATTTACAAGCTGAACAAACCCAAAACGAGCGAATGGCAGTGCTTTCTTTTTTGTGGTTCGCCTCTGGGGGGTTCGACTCATTTTATTTATAGACCCGACAAGGGACAAGAACCCAACTGGTTTTGGCGAAAGATGCAATATTTAATTTTGGGCAATAAGTGGGTTAAAGACCCAAAGGAGGCAAGCGAATAACCATAATCCATCAAGCCCCTTCGGGGGCTATTTCTTTGGCTTCTTCTTCTTCTTGGGTCGGCCTACTTTACTACCGTATGTTCCTTTACCTTTTGGCATGATCTGTTCCTCTTAAAAAAATAATGTTCCGTTGTCGTACTGCTCTTGCTCTTCTGCTGAAAGGAGTTCGTATTGATCATACGGAACGCCCTTCTCAATAGCCTCTATAATTTCATCCATCAACTTCTCTTGATCTTGAAACATACCAATGTTGTTTGGATATACGCCAAATATCTTAAAATGCTCTTCATCCAATTGTTCCATCTGACACCTCTTTTAGTAATTTTTCAAACGCTTTTGACAATTCTGGGAAAAACTCTTTTGCTTTAACCCAAGACTGACCACCCTGAGAGTAAAGCTGAAACAAGTTAGCGAAATTCTCTGTAGCTTGCCAATGCAATCCTCTTGAATAATAGCTTTTGCCATGACCCCACAAATAGAATTTACCTTGCGCCCTTCCCCTGCTCATGCTGTCCATAATGTCACTTATGGCGGGAATCCACGGCTCAGAGTAATCTAGAGTGTAGCCCCTTAATCTGCCCTTATTTCTTCCAGACTTGTAATAAATTGGGACTTTTTCAAAATACTTGTCTCTAAATTCCTCAAGGTAGCTATCACCTACGAAAACTTCCCTTTTCCCATAACCTCTGGTTGCATATATTCCTAATTTCTCCGCATCCAATTTAGCCGTTTTTACTAACCTTGACGCAGATATATATTGTGTTCCCTCGCCCAACATATTATCAATATGGTGTCCGTACTCATGCATCAATGTTCTCTTGCTTTTTGCGGGTGTCACAATGGATTGAGTACCAGATTGATAGTACCCCTTACTGCCTTGTGACCCGATAGATTTAGGCTTGGCAATCTTGTTGATTACAGTTGTTGCTAGTGGAGTAATGCCCCCATCCGTTTCAGCTAACTTTGTCCATTTCTCATCAGAGCCAAAATCTGGCTTTTGCGGGGTTGCTCTCTCCACTTCTTCTTCTTTCAGTTCTTCATCAAATACTGGCCTGAATTGGTGGCCGCAGTTGTAGCCGCCACGAACAATAAATGGGTCGCCTGACGCTTTACCCGCCCAAGAACCTTCCCAAGTTAATGCAATCTCTTCCTCAGTAAATACCTTGCCCTCATGCTTTCGGCAAAATGGTCTGGTTGTTTCGATTAACCTACCAACATACTTCCAGTGAGTAGCCCCCGACTCCTTGCCTATGACAGCGTTTACAGATGCATCAAACTGCATTAGAGAATCATGTACCTGTTGCTTGGCATACTTAGCCAACCTTCCACCCTGAACAGCCTTAACAGCCGCGACACTGGACGCAAAAGATGCGCCTGTGAGAGTGTTCTGGTAAACCTCCCTTGATACAGTATCTAGATACTCTTGACCAATATCATCAAAGCCCTGAAAGCTCATTTTCTGTAATTGAGTTATGACACTAGAGTCAACGGTAGTAAACGCCCCATAAGTCGAAAGCATCTTAGCAGTTGATGCCGCAACCCCTTTATATTCTTTTATTAGGCCGTCTACAGTTTTTAAATAATCGTCTTCGATTATTTTCCGCAGTTCAGCCCTAGACTTAACAGCCCACTCAAGATCAAACAGGTTTCCGTCTTTTAAAGGCGCAGTTGCCATAAGGTCGGCAATGCGGTCTTCAAGCGTCACTAGAGCATCAGACAGCCGTTCTTGGTGCTGTTCTGCTAATCTCGCCAACCCTTCAACGTAATCGCTGTCAGCCGCCATTAGAACTGTCCTACGTTACCATCGCCAGAATCGTCATCTTTAGGTTCAATGAGAACGTCACCACCCTCAACATCCTCAAGGCCAATCTTTTCCCTGACCTCGTTGGCAGTAACAACACCCGCGTCAATGTGATAGCCGTATATCTGAGTTTTATCTGAGAAGTCACCAAGTACAGATGCTTTCTCTTCAATCTCAGCGTGAGCCTTTGCAAGAGCCTCATCATCAAGCACTAGATCACTGATCTTTTTATCTATCTCCATAGCAAGGGTTACTGATTTAACACCAGTAGAACGCAACTGCTGTAGGAACATAAGCTCTTTATCGTAATCTCTAAGGTCGAACGCATCTGGGTAGAAGATTTCTATGTCATTAGTCACTTCCTGCCATTTACAAAATAGACCCCATAATTGTTCTTCCGCAAGCTCAAGAAGATCAGCTTTCTCTGACAGCTTCGCATTAAGCATCTGAAACTCTGTAGCCATTGCAACACCGCTCATAGTAACGGCCTCAGTGCCACGAACTGCGCCCATGTGAGACATACGGTTAATTGATTGAATCTTGTCTTGAATTGATGCGCGTACAGCGTCTAAGTTCTGGCCGCTTGGCTGTAACTGGTAAGGCTTTAATGAAGAGTCCATATCATCAGGCATATTAATGATCGCACCTGCGCCCGCTGATGCATCTGTTCCGAACGATTTAACCAAGGTCGGATGGTTGGATATCCTGATAAGCTGTTCCACCTCAGACAACTCTTGATAGATAGCGCGTTGCATATAAGAAGCATCAGAGATGTCGCTGATACCAATGCCACGCACAACCGACCTGTTAGCGGGTAGAAATACTGCGGGAATATGACCAAGCACATTGTTGTCAATTTCAACTAACTTATCCAGATCGTTAGTTGACCGCCAAAGCTCAATCTTATCCTTATACCACGCCCTGTAGTATGACTCTGTAGTCGTATCATCCACGCGAATGACTGATTCCCTGACCTTTAAATAACATAGCTCAAATCGGCCGCTTGGGGTTCTTTCGTATTCCCAATCCAATACATTTTCTGGCGTAAACATAGTCACATAAGGACGGATTTCCTGATCTAATTCTTCGGCCTTTGTTCCCGCTGTAGACTTAGGCTTGTCCATCATTATCCAAACGTGACCATACACGCTTGACCATATCTGGCATTCACGCATAAACGAATTAAAACTGCGACCATCAAGGTCAGAGTCTTTTAGAAAAGGTTCAAGGGCGACATTATTTTGTAAGCTGTTATATGCTCTTGTAGGAGGTACGCGCCAGAGAAAACTACTGTAAATGTGGACGATGTTCTTACAGTGATTATCTAAAGGGGTCAGGTCAAGTCTGCGGCCGTAATCGTCGCTAGTCTCGCTTATGTAACGTGTCAAGTATTCTCCATCTTGATACGCTTGCCCCCCCATGTAACTGCGAACATAGAATTCCCATTTCGCTTGGTTGCTATCATATTCGGGATGCGTTGTATCTGCGTTCAATCTCATCAAGTCCACCTAGTAGGTTGCGGTGTATCGTATTCAGTTTTAACAGGAAACAAGTATTCTATTAGGTATCCAAACGCATCGTTCATGTGGTCAAAACCATCTTTGTTTGGCACACTTGTTCCTTCTTTGTATGTCTGACGCTCTAAACTCTTAATTGTATGTTTGCACTTAGGGCTAACAAACAGATGCCTTTCACCACTGCTAGAAAGCAATCGGCTGTTCATTGCGTTTATTCTATCTCTAACCAGAGCGTGGCTATTCTTGGCTTTCACCCTGAATCCTGCGTTCTGTAAGATCGACAAATCTGTACGACCACCTGCGCTAGTCTTGCGCTGTCTTGAAGCAGGGTCAGGATATACAATTATCTCACGATTAGGATAACGGTTCTTAATTTCCGCAACCATCTCATCAGTGTTTGACCCATACATGACAATCTCGTCTATCGCATACAGCTTCCCGCCTTTACGTAAGCAGATAACGGCCGACATTGGGTCTAAATTGAAGTCCATCCCTATGTGTATTGTGCCGCTATCATCACGACAATCGACCACAGAGAGTTCCCTACTAAAGCCATAATATATTAAACCGCTGTAGGTCACAAACTCCGCGCAATATTCTTGGTTAAATGTGCGCTCGTCTAGGTCGTTTCTAGCCGCTTCAATCTCTTCTGCGGGGACATTGCCACCATCTAGCGTTGTGTACTGAAATGACTGCCAATCATCAGCACCGTCTTTTGCTTTAGCCCACAAGTCATAAAAGTGATTCCTCCCCTTTGGTGTACCGATGAAAAGAGCAGAGCCTTGCCTGTCAGACAGTGAGGCACGAATAACCTCATACCATGTTTCTGGCCTCATTTCCGAAAATTCATCTAATACGCAGTGATCGAGTGCGCGGCCTCTTAAATTATTAGGCTTTTCCGCACCCTTGAGGGCAATGTACGAGCCATTAATTAATCGAATGGTTAGGGATGTTTCGTTGGTCTTAGCAATGTACTCAATAGGAATAGCGTTAAGTAGCATTGTCCAACAGATTTCTTTAGCCGCCCCATAAGTGGGGGCTACATACCAGACGTTCTGATTAGGTGCTTTTACAGCCGCCCTAACTAGGGACGCTACAGCAGTAAAGGTTTTCCCGAATCTTCTGCCCGCACAACAAGCGACAAATCTAGCCTGACTCATGTAGATCAAAGACTGACTTTTAGTTAATTGCACTAGAATCTATCGTAATTTGTATCGGGGGTATCTCTTTGATTGGCTCTATGTACTGGTCTCCCCAACTCTCTCTGTCTCTGCTTTTGAGATAGAAGATCATGCAAGTGTTGTCCCCATCAATCGCCTTGTCAAACAAAGCGTTTGCCACTTTTTGAATGCCTAAACTTCTGCCCCTTTTTATAGACTCAAGAAACTCTGGATATTCTTTTTGACGCTCGTAGATCGTTGCATCTGAAACTCCTAGGCAATCGGCTATCTGCAACACAGTAAGCCCCTTAGAAGCCATTTCCTGCGCTTTACGGCATATTAATTCATCAGGTATCCACTTGGGTCTTCCTGCCATTATGATTCAGTTCCAAAAGTATGTTCTGAGGGGTGTACAGGAATAACCAGTTGAGGTCTTGGAATTGACAGGCGATGATCTATCTCCTCACCCCACTCAACAATCTGAGCCATAACCTGTTGTCGGTTGTATTCGTTGTATTTTAAAGTTTGGGTAATTTCATCTATTTGAGTAAGCAGATCAGACCACCCATTTCTATCCGCTTCAAGGATTTTAGATACTATATTCAACTGCGTCATCACTGTGACCCGCTGTTATTAGTTCCCAAATTGTAAACGAAAGGCAAAAGTTAATCAAATTGTTAATGAAGTGAGTCTTTGGCAATCGCGCATAAGCTAATTACGCAAAATATTATCATATATAAAATCATTCTGGCCTCTGTAGTAAATAAAAACCGCACCAACAATTCACATGACACGGTTTGGAGGCGGTATTCTACAGAATCGTAAGTATAACTAGAAATGATAATAAGGTATGGGGGTCATGCAGAAAGTAAATAGTCCGTTGCGACCACAAGTGGACTAGGCTTGCTCAAAAGGCGAGGGGATGCCTCGGTCTATTTGTTTCTCTCATTGTATCTGTCTTGTGCGTCCCTGACCATTAAGTATGAACCCCTCATCAAAATGGCTAGAATGAATGTTGCCGTGATCGTTCCCAATACTTCAATCATCTTATTGCCCTCTTTCATAGCCCGCAAAAGGCTCTGGTTGAACATGATTTAGCTCATCATATACCTCTTGAACTACATCGCGTAAAGTTTGCTCAAGAACAAGATAAATATCGCCTTTGATTAAATTAGCAAGCCTACTGTCTTTTTCACGTTGTGCGTAAATTGCGTGAATAATAGGCTCTTGACTCATAGAGCCTGTAGGCAATACATCGTCCCACCAAGATTCCATGTGTTGCAAAAAATGATAGCAAAAACTATCTTTGTCAGCGTCCGATAGGTCAATAATATCGCCTTCCCATTTAGGCATCTTGCGTTGAATGTGACCCATAATCATTTGCGCGTCTTCCTTAAAATTAAAAAGGCTCATTAGCACACCCCCAGATTAATACAGTCGTTAAACATCATGTTAGATGCTACGCAGTAAAGGAAAAACAACGCTCCCGCTAAAAGCCAATTTTTTGAATTTTCTGTAATTTTCATTTTATTCCCCTTAATTGATTGCCCCAGAAGGGGCTGTGTGTTTGATTAAGCTGAGAGGCTCTGCATAAACATATCGGCTCTAACTTCCTCCAAATATTCAATCTGAGCCTCGTACTTTTCTATCTCCGAATCGACTATAGCTAGTGCCTTTTCGTTTCGTAGGTTGTTACAACGCTCTTTGCTCCAATACTCGACCATATTCTTAGCTAGAAGTATGTGTGTAATTATTGTATTCATTTTGTAGCCCTTTGTTTTTTGATTGAGGTGCTATTAAGCGCCTTTATTTGTTAAAAGTAAACCTTTTCGTTAATTAAACAGCAAAATAATTTACATATCACCGATTCTGTACAGTTCTTTGCCAATTTTTTCCTTTAATTCTCTCTGAAACTGGATTACCTCATCCCGATTGAACTTGGGCGATGCTCTCCAAGCCAACCTTTGCATCGCTCTAATACGTCTTGCTCCATACATATCTTCCATATAGATGCGGTATGCTTCTTGAATTTTGGTTGTCTTCATACCCCACTGGTTGCAAGCAGGACATTGAACATGCACATTTTCTTCAAACAGCTTAAAAACAATATGCCGTCTGCTATAAAAGTGGCCTCCCTGTTGCGCTGTATAGTGGTCTAGCTTTCCGCAAGTAACGCAATGGCAATATCCATCATCATCAGATGCCTTTAGCCTTACGTAGCGTTGTAGGAGCTTGGCCGCTTTTTCTACTTCTTGGGCAACGGTTGACTTTTTACGAGCCGCCATTGTTCATTTCCTCTTGAATCAAAAAATCGCAATAATGCTTGATCTTTCTCAAGTCTTCAATGCCTCCTTTCTCTCGCCACCTAGTAATGTATTTAACAATCGACCCTTCGCAAAAACCTAGTTTGTTTCCCATAATGTATTCTATGGGTTGATGCTTTTTCTTAGAGTAATGATCTCCACCTACTTGCGTCTTTAATGCTTCCATTCTTCTTCCCCTTTAAGTGTAATTTCGACAGGATTATCAAGGTCGCAAACAGGACAAATCCCATAACCGCACTCGTCATCACCCAACCAGTATTCCAAAGTATGCCCGCAATCACAGAACAACTTAGTGATAGTGATGTTGCCAGACCGTAAATTGATAACATTGCTCATTTTCCTACCTTGATTTTTACCCTTGAATCTTCGCCAGTTTGCTTGTGATATACAATCGCAGTCATAGAACGCTCTGACCCATAGCCAGAATCTGAATGCCACTGGTCTGTAGAAGTGAGACTTCCAAAATGCTCAAAATGCATAGTGGAAATCTCTCTGGCCGTATGATGATGAATGTGGCCTAGGTGACAATAACGATTTTTGCTTTGCGACCATTCATCGTCGAGGTTCTTAATCACGGTTTGCAGAATCTGCTCATGCTTAATTCTATCGCCATGATGAAAAACAAAAAGGTTGTTGTGCCATTGTAGATGAACGAACTTAGAGTAATTTTGTAACACATGAACCCTTGGCTCTTTGTCGTACAGCAACTCAAGACAGCTAGACAAGTGACAGGCCATGTCGGAATCGTGATTGCCTCTCACGTTGATTACTATGACTTTCTTGTGAGTAAGTAGCATTTTGTCTATAAGTATCTGAAAAAGCCGCCCCCCTAACTTAAACGTCTTTCCTATGCGCGTGTCAACATCGACCCGCGTACCGTTTGTGGTCTCGTTTTTACTGCTGTCAGCGTGGAAAAAGTCCCCGACATTTAACAGCACCCCTACTTCTGCATCGCCTACCCTTTTGGCAAGGCGCTCAGTTGACTCAAGCAGGACTTGACTTGCTATTTTAACGTCCCAATCGTCATCATCTCCAGATATTTTAGTCTCCGAATCAGCCAACATCCCAAAGTGGTGATCACCCAGAATATACATCGCGAGATAATCAGCATTAACCTTTGCGGGCGCTTTAACTGGCGATTTAAACCCGCTTAAATCGTCTTTCATGCCCTCAAGCATTAGATCAAGCCGTTCTTTAAGGCTTTTCTTTTCTGGCTCTTGAATAACCCATTGCAAAGCCACAGAACCATCATCTTTGTAGGCTGTTGATATTCGTTTGGCTTCAAATCCTGCGGCTGTTTGGTGTATCAAATCTCTATGCGGGGATATCCCGCCTTTTGCCGCTTTTTCTTCAAGTCGGGTAATCATTTTGTCAACAGACCGACGATTTACTTTTAGGAATGTTGCCGCTTTAGTTGCAGAACCTTGGCTGATAACTGCATCAATTACTTCGTGTTGGCGCGGGCTTTCTGCAAATTCTTTTAAAACTTTTGGGTCAACTTTCTGATTAAACATCATGTCACCTGTTTGGTTTTTAGTTTTTGGTAGTCGCTTTCCCTAGGGATTAACAAAGGAACTTTGTGTTCTATTGCCCAGTGGTAAACTTCATCCATAAAATGCACCATCTCTCCTACGTCCAAATCGCTAGTCTTTCGGACTTGATGATCTACCTTATATTCCTTGCCAATCTTAACAGTTTCGACACCTAAAAAACGGTGCTTTAGCATTAATTTCATATTTTCGCGGGTACACGTTGGGTTTTTTGTAATAAACAACTCAGACATTTGCCCGCACCATGCATGGAATAATGCATTCTGGCTTGTCGTGCGCGGGTTCTTATAAGGCGTTAATTTAAAGCAGAGCGGGGCTGAATAGTCCCACTCCTTTATTCTTTTGACAATGTACGGAATTTGCTTTTCAGCGTGTTCCAGATTGTTTATTTTGTTGTTATCACCTTGGCTCATACTATTGCCTTTTTTAACCACAGGTAGGACAAAGATTGAGGCGGCTCAAATACAACGCTTTTCTTTCCTCGACTTGCTACCCTAAAATCGTATTCAGTGCAGGTTGTTTTGCGGCCAATTCTTGACCTCAAAGATGGGTCACTAAATCCTGTTAAGTTAGACAATTCTTTTATGGTGTATTGACCCCCATCTTCTAGTTTAAGGTGATTGCCTCTAAATGTTATTCTTCTTGCGACTGTCCCATTGCTCATTTTACCGTCCCCCAATCTGTGCGTTTGTCTCTAGCCTTAGTATATATTTGCATCCTTACACCCTTTTCGCCATTATTTTCATCGCGATAAAGTTGAATTGCTTTTTTCTTTTGATGATAACTATTTTTTGCTCTTGTTTTTTGGTTATGCCTGACCCATTTATATAATCTAATATTTGTTAAAACATCCATATTATCAAGTTTGCGATCAGCTAACGCCAACAGCAACGGTAAAGAGTGAGAACCAATAAAATCATCAACAGTTTGCTTGTATTTTTGAAATCTTAATTCGCCATTCCAAGCTCTATCCCTGCATCTTCTTAACTCAAGACTGTTAAAATACTCGTATCCTTCTTGTGTAATGCGGCTGTTTTCATCAAACAAATCAGGGCGCAGTGTTTTCATAAACTTGTAAACGACATACCCCATTTTGTTCCTGTAACCATAATTCATAATCATGGTAGTGTCCCAAAGGGTTTGGATTGACTTATCCATTGATCACCCCCTGCGCGTCCTTAAATTGACCGTCATAATAATGACCGCGAGTACTAAGATAGTACGCTTTCATTTCTTCTAATTGTTCGCCCTCTAACCAACTAACATCAGTCAACTTCATGTCAATAGTCATGGCGCGTAGGCTGTCAGGCTTTTTGTAGTTTCTCGCTATAGGGGAAGAGCCGCCCTGACTTTGTGCGCGTGATAGCCAAGAGTTAATAAAGCGTTTAATGCCGCCCTTGGTTTTGCGTCTAGTAGGGTTAGCGTCTAGCCATGACTCCATAGCGGCCAACTCTTGATGAACGTCTACAGCAGGAAAAGCGCGTTGCCATGCTATAACATCGCTGTCTATTGTTTGATATGTGTCGCCAGTTACTAATTGCATTTTGATACCCTTTTTTGATTGAGGTGATAGTAAATACTATTTTTTATCCAATGTAAACCTTTTAGTTTATATAGCCCATTGAATTTCTTGTTTGCTAAACATAATTAAAGGCTCAATATCGTCTGGGTTTGGGGTTCTTCCTTTAGCCGTCCCGCCTGTCTGAAAAACTTTAAACTTTGCCCTATGCATTATTCCGTCATGTACAACAATATAACCAACTCGCCTGTCTTCCCTAAAAATAAAATAAGAAGGCAACATAGTGGTCTGACTTAGATGAATCATCTCCATATATTTAGGAACATTTAACGCGCAAAATGCTTTTTTACCATCTCCATACCATTTGCATTCAGCCCAACCAATCATACTACCTCGGCTATCAGGTTCGCTTCCATCGTGAAACCAACCATCTAACCTGTACTTTTTTAAATTAGGTGATTGCTTATATTGACAGTTTAAGCGTTTCGCCATTGCCATTAAAAGTCTTTGTTCGTGTGATCGGTCAGTGGATGTTTCTCGCATTACAATCATTTGTTTCTCCTATGGCTCGGCAAGCCTCGCCCGATTATTTGATAATTATTTTTTTGATTACTTTTTTTAAAAACTAGATATATTCAAGATGATTTAACCCTTTTACTGCAAAAAACAGTAAATTCACGATCAAAGGGCTAAAGCAACTTTGCGGTTATAACTATGTCCGTATCGGATATCCAACCTATCCACAATCTAAAACCGATTAAATTGTAGGGCTATGTCTGGAGGGTCAACCACGCTGTGACGTTTAATTTAAGGATTTCGTCACCCTCTAGCCCGAACCCCACTATGATCGCTTATGTATACAAAGATTAAAAGTAACTTTTAGTTATATGCTTATTCTAAATAGTTATAGCCAAAACTGTACATTAATAATTAAATAAACGATAATGTAACCTCAATCAAAAAACAAAGGGC
>Ga0115006_10000382_pt1 | contig 23863 bp, 25 predicted proteins | sample ArcOceMetagenome_3_FD_88943 | JGI IMG/M metagenome (GOLD analysis project Ga0115006, IMG submission 88943) | Marine eukaryotic phytoplankton communities from Arctic Ocean - Arctic Ocean- Svalbard ARC20M Metagenome | ecosystem: Environmental > Aquatic > Marine > Oceanic | place: Arctic Ocean...
CCCCCCCCCCCTCCTCGCCTGTGTACAAAGCCCTAACAACCGTCTCAGTCCGAACCTCCTGGGACCTCCACCTAACCCTCCATTTTACCCCCGGCGACAACCTTGTAATGACAGGAGTCAACATATCCACCATGGTCCTCCTTGCTTTATCCTCCGGGGTAAAGGTCCGGACGGTAGAGGTGGACTACGACACCCTGAGCCCAGACTGGAAAGAGGTCGAAGAAGCTATAGACGAACGCACGAAGGCGGTTTTCGTTGCGCACGCTTTCGGGGTTAACGTAGACCTCACACGGGCGAGGAGGATGCTGGAGGAGGAAGGGAGGAACGATGTTCTGCTTGTTTCGGACTGCGCAGAGAGCTACGACCCGGGGGAGGGGGGGGGGAGGTTTCTAGGGGATGTAAGCTTCTTCAGCTTTGGGCTTATTAAACCTTGCACTGGGGTTAGCGGGGCTGTCACGGTGGTGGAGGAGAACGGGAGGACGAAGGGGATTTGGGGGAGGATGAGCAGGAGGGAAAGGGGATACAGGAGAGCTGGGGGGAGGGAATGGGGGGGGAAGGTTGTTAAAACCGCGGTACTAATGGCCCTGGGGAGCCCGGGTGTATTCGGTTTGATTGTCAGGGCTGTTAACGGGGTTGGATTGAGGCATGATCAAGTGCTTACTGGACTGCTTAGGAGCTTCAAAATTGAAGAGGGGAAAGGGATTGGGGAGATGGGGAGGGAGCTGAGGGGAAAGGTTAGGAGGAGGCCGAACAGGATGCTCGAGGGGGTCATGAGGGAGGTTATTGTGGGGGGGAGGGAAGAGGATAAGAGGTACCTTGCCAGGAAGAAGGCACTGTGCGAGATACTCAAGCGTTACATCCAAAACGAATGCCCGGGCGTTGTGGTGCCGGGCGCAAAGGTCTTGAGCAGGAGCTGGTGGCTGTTCCCCGTGCTCGTCGACGACCCCGACGAGGTTTGCAGGAGGATGCTGGGGAGGGGGTGGGACGTCACAAGGGGGGCCAGCCAGCTTGGGAGCGTCAGGGGGTACGTGGAGGTATTCGAAGGGGGGGAGAGAGTGGGGTGCAAAGCGAAGGATATGTTCGCGAGGCTCGTTTATCTACCTGTTACAGCGGAGCTTGAGGTTGAGGAGGTGGAAAGGATGGGGAGGGACCTGGGGGAGGCGGTTGGGGATATCAAGAGGGTGAGGAATGGGGGAGAGAGGAAGGACGGGAACGCAGGAACATTTGTAAAGGTCGCGGTGGCCGTTATCACGGTCATTATGAGGGGATGGATATGGGTGATTTTCAAGTTCCTCTTGGCCTCCGTTGTTTACGCGGCCTTTGCGGCTGTGATCGGCACGTGCGGTTTAACCTGGTTCTTGGGACACAGGGTCGCGCTCGACACGCCTTTGAGGAGACACTTGGACGCGCTGGGTAGGAAGGGGAAGGACACGGAAGGTTTCTTGAAACCTGTTGGGAAGAGGAAGGACGATGGGGAGGGAAGGAAGGAGACCGTGCTACTCACTGGAGGCACGGGATTCGTGGGAGGGATCGTGCTCAGAGACTTACTGAGGAACCAGGAGAGGTTGGGGATTGGAAGGATTTTGTGCCTTGTTAGGGAGAAGAAGGGGAAGAAGGGGATGGAGAGACTTGAGAAGATGGAGGTTTTAGAGGACCTCGACCTCTCAATCGTCGAGTGCGTCGAGGGTGACGTTCAGGCCAAAGACATGGGGTTCTCAGAGCCCCAGCTCTCCCTCCTGAACTCGGCCGGAATCACCAAGACGGTGCACTGCGCCGCCTCTGTCTCCTTCACTCAGAGCATGGAAGAGGCTTCCAGCGCAAATATCCTTCCAGCTCTGAAACTGAAGAGGATGACCTCCAAATGGGGGGCTCGTTACGTGCACATAAGCACGGCGTTCGTCCACGGCGACAACGTAAGCTCGCCTGGCGGAAGGCTCGGGGAGGACTTGCACGACATGAGGGACAGGTGGGACGTAAAGAAGGTTTTGAGAAGCATGAGGGAGGGGGGAGGAATGGCGGAGGAAGTCATGAGGAAGGAGAAATTCGCAAACACCTACTGCTTCTCCAAGTGCATCGCCGAGATCATGCTGATGGAGGAGGGGGGAGACACGGTGATCATCAGACCTGCCGTCGTGGGACCTAGCGTCAGCACACCCTACATGGGCTACGGGGGGGAGAGGGCGTCGACGTTGGTCGCAGGGGCGCTGCTTTTTCTGAGCTCCAGGGTTAGCACCTGGCACCTCCCCGACAACGAGGTTCCCGTCGTTCCCTGCGACGTCGTGGGGAGGGAAGTACTGAGGAGGGCTTTCGGGGAGGACAACGGAATCTGGAACGCAATGTGGGGGGATCAGGACGAAGGGAAGGGGTTCACTTGGAAGAAGTTCTCGGAGACCACCGTCCTTATCGGTCAGGTCAAGGGGGGCTACGGGAGATGGGTGGGAATGGTCACCAATTTCCTTGGCACGGACCTAGGATCCCAGGGGGACGGGGGCGGGCTGGAATGGTGGCACAAAAACGTGCCCCTGAGGCTGCTTGAACTTCGATGCAAACTGCTTGAATGCGTGGGCAGGGGTGAAGAGGTGGCGAAGATTAGAAGAGGTGAGAGAGGCAGCGAGCTGCCTAACACTATTATACGATAAATCTGACCCCCTCTACCTGTCGTTTTGCTCATTGCAGTCAAACCCTTCCTTGAACTCCCGGTTCTGTTCAAACCCTTCACGGAGAAGCCTTTCTACTTCGAGAGCGATCTCAAGAAACCGTCCAACTTCAATGACGAAGAGTACATGGTTCTCTGCGGGATGGCGGGAGAAAAATTCAGGGAGAAAACAACCGGCAAGAAAGGTAATGACTTGACGAAGCTTGTGATCGGAGGAAGGAGGGGTGATAAAGGATGGAATAGTGACCTTCTTTGGGCGTGCGGTCAGCCAAGGGGAAACGGATGGATTAGGCTCGTGGGTTGGTTCCTAGTCAAGATCCTCAGGCTCACTAGCGAGGAGGTTACTGTGGACCTCACATCCTTCCAAGACCTCGCAAGGCAGCTCAAGAGATCCCCGAACTCCACCGTTGTGCTGGCTCCGACCCACAGGAGCATGTACGACTTTCTCCTCCTCAGCTATCTGACTTTCACCGTCCCTGAGCTCAACCTTGCGCTCCCGAGCATCGCGGCGGCAGACGATTTCGAGAAAATCCCGGTGCTTGGAAGGATCGCGGAGGGGAGCGGGGCCATGTTCATCAAACGGGGAGGAGGGGGGGGGCAGGGCCTTTCACAGAGGCTCATGGGGCTTATGGGGATAGGGAAGGTGATCGAGGTTTTCGTTGAGGGTACCAGGTCAAGGGATAGGAGGTTTTTGAAGCCTAAGACGGGGTTTCTGAGGGCCTTGGCGGAGGGTTCAAATGGCGGGGACGTCGTCATTGTCCCCATTTGCATCAGCTACGAGAGGACTGCGGAGCAGAAGGCCTTTGTTGACGGAGGTGGGGGAGTTAAGGAGGGAGGGTTCGGAAGTTGGGTTACTAGGGTTTGGGGCGGGAGGGTGAAGTTGGGAAGGATCCACATTGAGGCCGGGGAGGTTGTGGCGTTGAGCAAAAAAAGCAACTTCGCGCACGTTGCCAAGGTTGTACAGCAAGGACAGATGGGGGGGATCAGGGTTAGTGACTACCATATCAGGGCCGGATCGGTGGTTCTCGGTGTTGAGGAGAGTGTTTTGGAGAGGGCGCTGGTGAAGGTCGGCGTAAAACAATGGCCCACGGGAAACAAAACTTCAGGTTAGAAGCGAAGGCAGCGAGCGTAGAGAGATACCTAATGCTATTCTATGCGATAAATCTAAGGCAGCGAGCTGCATAATGCGATGCGCGAAGGGAGTCACAAAATCTGCCGGGCCAAGACGATATTCATTGCCCAAGGCAACTCGCTTTGCTCACCGCCGCTCGCGCATATGCGCCTAATGCTATTCTATACGATAAATATAACCCCCCTTACTCGTCGCTTCACTCATCGCAGCAATAGGGGAGCCCACTTCCAACAATGAGAGGTTGACGGTCGCTCTGCAATTCGCGCACGCCTTTGCTTCGCTTGTGGAGGAGAGGGGGGAAATGAAGGAGTGGGCGGACTGGATGAGCTGCAGTAGGGGAGGGTGGGTTGGTAAGGGGCTTGGGCAGGAACCCGAGGTCAAGGAAGTTGTTGATGCGTGGATTAGGGCTTTCAAGGATGCGGAAGAAGGAGCGCGACAATCGATGGGCAGTTTAGCGGAGAAGGGTTTCAAGGAAGGGAAAATGTCGGTGTTCCACGTTGAGGGTTACTATGATGAGGGACTGTTTGTTGGAGGGGGGATAAAAAAGTTCGCTATTGCAAAAGTCTTGGGTCAGCAAGGTAGGAAAGGTATGGGATGCGACTGGGAGGACCAGGATGGCGATGTTTGGGAGGAAGAGGAGGAGGAGGAGGAGGAGGGGGAGGAGGACGAGGAGGCCTTTGGTGCTTGGGGTTTCAAGGACAGCGGATTCGTTGTGGCTGGGGGGAACAAGACGGTCGTCATGAAGGGGAAGAGGTACGCGATCGGAGGCAGAAAGCTCAAAAAGCTCGTTCCATTCCTGGAAAAAGAAATGCGGACCAAAATTGACGTAGGGAAGGAGGTTTTACCAGCACCAAAGGGGACAGAGAAGATCAAGCGGCTTTATAATGGCGTTAAGGAGGGCCAGTTGGGAGGAGATACGAAGCGCGTATTTGAGGAAATTTGTGGGAATGAGAATTGCGCTTTCGGGTGTAGTGTGGAAGAGATCATAAAGCGCGTACGGCACAACTTCGGCCACGCACAGAGCGATGTATATAAGATACGTACCGGGGGAGTTGGTCGGGTTCCCGATGGCGTCATCTACGTCGAGACGGATGAGCAGGTTGTTAGGGTTATTAAGGGCGCAAAAGAGTGCGGGATTTGCTTGATTCCTTTCGGAGGAGGCACCAACGTCGCACAGATGCTCATGTGCCCTACTATTGAAAAGGAGCCAAGACCCATAATTAGCGTAGATATGGGGAAGATGAATAGCGTCGTTTGGTGCAATGAAGAAGACGGGCTTGCTTGCGTCGAAGCTGGAATTACGGGTAGAGTGCTCACCAAGGTGCTTGCGGCGAGGGGTTTGACCATGGGTCACGAGCCCGATTCCTTCGAATTTTCGACCTTGGGAGGGTGGGTTGCGACCAAGGCGAGCGGGATGAAGAAAAACAAGTATGGAAATATTGAAGACATCGTCCGTGGTGTGGAGGGGGTTGATGGGAAGGGACAAGTTATTAAGAGTAACCACGGCGGCAGAGGGGTTGGGAGGGGTAGTTTTGGGATGGACGTAAAGGGCGTTCTGATTGGGAGCGAAGGCGGACTGGCGATCATAACGCGCTGTGTCATCAAAGTCGAGAAGCTTCCCGAGGCCACGGGTTTCGACTCAGTGGTGATGGAATCCTTTGAGTGCGGATTGGGTTTAATGAGGGAGATGAGTGGGGGGGTTGGGAAGCCCGTCAGCATGCGCTTGGTTGATAACGAGCAGTTTAGGCTCGGGATGGTGATGAAGGGGGGGAGTGGGAGTGGCATAATTGGCAGCTTGATGAAGAGTTTTGCTCTATGGTGGTATGGGTTCGACACAAAGAATGTTGTGGGTGTCACTGTAAAGTATGAAGGCTCGAAGGATGAGGTTGATTTCCAGAAGAATACTGTCAGAAATTTAGCTAAGAAGTGGGGTGGGTTGGTCGGGGGAGAGGAGGGAGGGAGGGGAGGGTACGAACTCACGTTTGGGATAGCTTATCTAAGAGACTTCGCTATGTCGAGAGGTTTGATCGGTGAGAGTTTTGAGACTTTCGTCAACTACAGTAAATTGCTAGAGATGGTTGATGCAGGTGAGATTGGATGAGGAGCGAAGCGCTAATCACAGCAATAATCATCGTCCCTCATCCTAACCCTTTTCGCGATCCGCCTCTCGCTCATTGCAGTCAAGACTGCGGTGAAGGAGGAGGGGTATAGGAGAGGTCTCTGTGGTGAGATCTTGGTCAGCGCAAGAGTAACCCAGCTTTACGCCGAGGGCGCGTGTGTTTACTTTTATGCACTCTTAGACGGCTCAGGGCTTTTGAATCCGAGCGAGACGTTCGACGAGATAGAGGGGCTTGCGAGGAAAGTCATCTTGGAGCATGGAGGGAGTTTGAGTCACCACCATGGAGTTGGGAAGCATAGGGCTGGATTTCTGAAGGAAGTTGGTGGCGATGGCGTTGGGGCTTTGGCTAGGGTAATCAAGGACGGGCTGGATCCGGATGACGTGTTTGGGGCAAAGAACAGCTGGTTAAGTGAGAGAGAATAGATAAATTTTTGTTACGAGAAGAACGGCTGTTTATTTATAAACACACGGAACATTTCCAATGCATTTTCGGGTTGGTCGGAAGGGACCAGGTGACCACTGTTCAACACGAGTAAAAAGGTGACCTCGCCGAAGAGGGACGACGCCGTCTTCCCGTATCCAGCAACGTTGCCGTTTGCATTCCAAGCGGCCTGCTCAGCAGCCGCGAACGCCGCTTTCCCCACCCAGTCGAGATCTTCAAGCATCCGCTTCGTTCCCAAAGCGTTGCACGAGCTGCCATCGTGCTCCCCGGAGAAGAGGAGAACGCGATAGTTCTCGTATAAATCTTGAAGGACGTCATCTGGTATAGGAAGCATTTCGTCCCCCTTTAGGTGCTCTGGAACAGGCTTACCAATCGACGACGGCCCTTGCCCATCACTTTGTCGCCACGGTCGGTTTCCGACGTTCAGGCTAACCTTCACTTCGGGTTGGTTGATCCATTTCGTCACAACGGCCGTGAGCTCGGTGAAAACATCGCTCTTTGCACGTAAGTCATAGATGAAGGGAAGCTGCGATGATCGAAGCGCGGGTAAGCGTATTGTAAAGAGTAACATCACGCGGCGATCGAGCCATAAGGTCTACTTGCAGGTCGCTACACTCCCCGTACTCGCTTCGCCTCACCTTCACGAACTTTGCGAAGAGGTCGTCTTCGACCTTCTGGCATGTTTCGAAAGCAGCAATGTAGTCCTTGTCAAGAACTTGCTGTTTACAGACTTTCAACTGTTCGTGCGCCCACTCCTGCTGAGTCTCGTCAATGTACCCCCTTTGGAAGAGGTAGTCAGGCGTTGAGGCGTAAGATGTATAAGGTTTTGTTTCCCCGTTACCTATCATGATGGCAGCAAGGTTCACGGCCGTACCTCCAGAGTCATGCTGCTTGTAAATGTAGTGAGCAATGGCCGGAATATACTTGCCGGCGTAACTCTCTCCTGCAATATAAACGGGCGACGTTTTGAGATTTGGATGTAGCCTGAGGATGTTCACAATGCCAGTGTATAGCTGCGAAGCCATTTCTTCCAAATCATTGACGTACGCGTCATTGTCTGTGTACGAGAAACCCACACCAACAGGGTTGTCAATTGCGACATAGTGAGCCTGCGATGAGCGAGGGTGGGTGGGGGGGTTAGCTTATTGTAAAGAAGCATTAGGCGGCGAGTGGAGGGGATTGCCTAGGGCAATGGATATATCACATCTTGCCCCGAGGCCATTTGCGATTCGCTTCGCTCATCGCCGCTCCCCGCACTCACCTCCTTTGTCCACCCAAACTCGTTGTAGGTCATTGTCCCGTCAGTGTTGAGCCTAAGCGGCCCATTCTCCAACAACGCACCCGTCAACGAAGAAGCCCCTGGCCCTCCATTCAACCAGATGACTAGGGGCACTTCCTCTTCCTCTTCCTCCGTTCCCTCTTTTTCAGAGGAGAAGAGCCAGTAGTAAAGTGACGATCCAGACTCCTCCTCATTGACCGGCACGAAGCCCGAGTACATTGGCGCCGCGTACTCGTCCGGAAGATCCGGAAGGTCTACAACGTAATGAGGGTGTGGGTTGACCCCCTCGACGACAACAAGTGAAGATCCAGATGTCTGCTGAAAGATTTCGACGAGTAAAAATATCGCGCTCAGGCAACCAATAACCAATAATCCCATCCTCTTGTACCTTTTTTTCTCGATCGGCTCATAACCACCCCCCATAACAACAATTTTCCCTGTTACAAAAAAAGTGTTTCATGGCTGACCCTTCACAGCGCCGTCAAGCGCTGGAGCGATCGCTCCTTGAGCTTCAAGGCGACATATCGCGCCTCTCCCAAAAGCTGCATCAAAACGTGAACCTTTCAGTTGCAAGCCCCCCTCGGACTTCGAATACAAGGGGCTCCACATCATCAAAAATCGCAACCCCGGGCACCCTAACCCCCTCTGAATTCAAGGATGTGGCTGCGTCGCCCCCCAAACCGGCTCCTTTTATCACAACCCCCGAACCAGTATCAAAGGATAGGGACATCGTCTCAATGATCCTGGAGAAAACCAGCACATCATCTACAAAGGCTCCATCGGCGACCACTCCTCCACAGCCGCCGCAGCCTCCCACCGCCGATCTCAGTAGCTTCTCGCTACCTTCTTCGACGACCTCGTCACCCTACAGGTATAGTTCCCCCATCGGGAACCGAACCTCCTTTGTTGATGAGTCTGCCTCAACCCCCAAGATCCAAAAGGTGATGTCGGAAATTGCGGCGCAGAGGGACGCAAGCATTGAGCGCGTGAAGGCCCTGCAGAGGCAGAACTTGGACCTCAAGGCGAAGCTTCACGAGGCCACGAGGTGGAAAGAAATGTGCGAGGCTCTAGAAAGGGAGAGGGAAAGGTGAGTTTTGAGGAGGGCGGTGGATGGCTGGACCGAAGGGAAAACAGTACTGAGAAGCGAATCGACGATATGAGCAACATACCATACCGCCTCTCTTCAAGAAATTCCTTCAACTCGTCGCTGCGCTTCTCGCACATACCGCTTCTCTACATAATTAAGAGCCTTTCACACGCTCGCTTCGCTCGCGCCCTTTCGCTCATCGCAGTTTGACTCTTAGCCTTTCTAGCAGCGAGAGAATACGGAAGCAACAGAAGGACCTGATTAAGCTCCTCCAGGAGAACGGGGGCAGGACAGCAAACGAGGACCTCGCGCAGAGCATTCTAGATCCCAACAGTTCAATGTTATTATCAGGTGGGATCCCTCCGTAAGCGGCGCAATAATTCTCAGCACTAAACCTAACCCTTTTCGCGATTCGCTTCGCCCATCGCAGTCAACAACGACTCCTTCTCGTTCGTTGACATCACCAACACGAGCCCGTTAAGCCAATCATTCACAAGAACGGAGGGGAGGGCAGAAGGGACCCGCACAAAAGCAAGCACACCAACAAAGAAGACAACGACACAAAAATCATCCCTCACACCGGGCTCTGATAGGAGGTGAGATCGGACGAGGAGCGAAGGACGGAAGGCTGGAGCGAAGCGATAACAAAAGCATTATACCACATATCCACCTAACTAACAACCTTCCTCTCCTAACTTACAACCTTTCTCTCGTCGCTTCGCTCCTCGCGCTCATCACAGAAGGTCTGTGTCGTCCGTGTCATCAACAACACAAAAGAAGCTCACCGCCGTCATGGAGGCGGCCTCAAAGCCCCCTCCTGGGGGCAGGAGACGTAGCTCCACCGCTGACGCAGCTCTCGCCGGACAGATCACGGGGGGTCGGAGTCGAAGTAATTCACGAAGACCAAGCATTGCAAGCAGCGTGGCGAGCAGCGTGACAATGAACGAAGCTAGCCCAAAGGGCACGGCGAGGCGCAAGTTGAGCTTGAAGTCCTCCCCCAAGAGCAAGAGCAGGGGCCTGCCGTCAAACTCCCCCAAGCCCTCCCGAAAGTCGAGCCCAAGGAACACGCCAAAGTCTAGCATAAGGCGGCTCAGTTTAAAAATACCGTCGGTTGGGGGTTCAGCAGGAGAAGGGACAGGGGCAGGCACAGTGTCGACAGGGACAAGGACCGGGCGGAGGAGCACTTTTCATGAGCATTAATGGAAATGTGTTTAAATATGAAAGGGAGACTTTACATTTTGATCCAACAACAATAAACAATAATCGGGCTCACAAATCCGCCCTGTTTCTCATAGCAGCACCCACCGTGTCCATAAGTTCTTCCATTCGTTTCCTCTCCATCGCTTCGTTTTTCTCCTTGAAGAACGGGTTGGCACCTTTCTCCGTGTAGTGGGGACAGTCGTAGCACCCCTTGCTTGGACAGCTTCCGCTCATCAGGCACCTGTGCTTCAAAGTGTGGTACCAGCTAGAGCGGTGATTGTTGTCACTGCAATGAGCGGGCGAGGAGCGACGAGCAGAAGGTTGTTAGTTATGTTGGTAGCTGAATATTTCTGATAGGCGAAATGCTGTCGCTTCGCTCCAGCCCACCTGCTCATACCAGACACGTACAAGGGAGTGCCATTCCCATTGTTTGGACCCCTCCCGTTGTGCTTGTGATCAGAACGACCGTCGCCATTTTCCCTGGCGTTTTCGAACAGCTTGAGCTCCTTAAAGCTTACTGGTTTGATGCAGTCAACTGGGCAGGAGGCGAGTGCTGCTGATATCGAGCCCGCCCTGTCCCTCGACTGGGAGTAAGCTCGAGCCCTTCCAGTGGAGAGGAGCATCTTGAAAGAGTCGGGAGCGTAAAATGCGCAGTTGCTGCATCCAATGCAGGAGTCCTCGTCAACAAACATGAACTCTCCATCTTTTATCTTCGTTGGTACCTCAGAGTCGCTGGATAAGGTCTCCACCCTCAGGTACGACGGCTTCTCTGGTCCGTAGCTGTGAGGAGTGAAGCGACGAGTAGGGGGGGTTAGCGTGTTGTGTAAAATAGTATCAGGCAGCTCGCAACGCTCGCTGCCTTCGCTTCGTTCCTAGTCTAATCTCACCTCTCCCCGTCAACCTCGTTCGCGGTGTCCATGTCGTAAAGTACACACTCGTCCCACATGTTCACATCGATGGGCACTCTTGTGGGAGGTGGAGCAGGGGGAACGAAGGGTGCGTGGGCGGAGAAGTCGCGGCGGATCTCGTTGAAATTTCCCGAGCTTAAGGAATTTATGTACAGCGAGCGGAAGGCGGGGAATGGCATCTCTCCCTTGGTCCCGTGCTCCGCCAGGACTGAGGTTACGATTTGACTGTGGGGACCGATGGACTCCGAGAAACAGGCGGAAAGCCAAAAAGCGGTAGATGTTGAGTCCATTAGGAGCTTGAAGGAGTTTGAGGTCGCATACTGCAAGAGGAGCGAAGCACAATGAGCGAAGCGACGAGCAAGAAGGGTTGTTCGTTAGCTGCAAGATTGGAAGATACACATTTCCAACCCTCGTCCATCTCACCTCCTCAAACATTGACTTGACCTGAAGGTCAAAGTATCCAGAGGGGAGACCAGAGTCATCAGCGAGAGGAGGAAGAGCTGGCTCCTCAACTGGAGGGAGGGGTAGAGCATGCTGACGAGAGGGGCGAGGGGCAAAGTTGGGGGTTATTGGTCACAATCTTGCTGCACCTTCAAGCTCCACCTCGCTCTTACCTCACCGCAATGAACCAGTATCGCATTCAAGGTATCATCCTCTTCTGAGGTTTTCACAGGGGCGTCGGCGCATGTAGAGTCGTCAACCAAGCACTCAATCTCACGAAGTTCCCTTGAGATAAAAGGACGTTCAATGGTGGAGTATAACGCGATTCGTGAGCGTCTTGGGGTGGTTGACGGGGAGAGGATGAAAGATCTTATCGGTAGAAGGACGCATAATGCGTACAGGAGGGTTAAAGCAGGCATCAGTCGTGAAAAGTTGCCCCTCGTGTCGGGAGCTGAAGTTGGAGTTTAAGAGAATTGGAATGATTTCAGAGACTGATATATTATTAATGAAGAACTAGAGAAGAAATAATAGAAGATCAAGAGGTCTTTCAAATCGTAGATTGCTCAGGTAAGGCTAATCCTAGCAAAAATCTTGAAACAAAAATCGACAAGGTTTTTCCATAAAATAGCTTTCATATAACGCTCACAGTGGTCTTGTCACACCTCTACTTGGATCCTAGCACCTTCTTGAGTCCCATCTCAAGCGCCCCTCAACTCCCTCATGCGCCTTCTCCTCTGCGCTGTCGATGAATCTCATTCTCAACTCCTCCCAAACAAGCGCGAGTGCTGTTGCAACGAATGTCTTCGTGACGGGCGATCCGAAACCGCACTGGCTGAGACCTACGACACAAAGGACTAGCTTGGGTCCTTTGTCGAACACGTAGTTGTGAACCTTTTGAGCCGTCTCGATGTCAACCTTCGCAGTTTCGCCTTTCGTCTTTGTGTAGTACGTTTGCGTGGCATCGGCGAACGGAGACCCCATTATGCTAAGTGAGCGGGGAGGAGCGAAGCGAGTGCGAGAAGGGTGGTCAGTCATAGTGGGGGTAGTATGCTGCTGTCGCTCCGCTCCAGCCTTCCGTCCTTCGCTCCTCGTCCGGAAACTCTCACCAAACTCCTGCTATTCCGTCACTGCTTGCCCAATCGGCGTCAAAGTCAAAGTCAGAATCCGTAACTACGACGTAGATGCCCGCGAGAATACCGACAAACGCGACGGTAGTCGACAGTGCCGAGAAGGCAAGGAACACAGTGTCCATAGCTCCTCCTCCAAGCAACGATGATCCGTTGTCTGTCATGGCTTGTTCAGCTGCCGTAGCGGTCGCTAGGATCAACTGGTAGCTATCAAGAGCCATGGTGAACGCAACCCTTGCGCCCGACTTCCAAGCGAAGACCTCGATACCGTGTTCTTTCTCCTGAACAATCTCGTAAACTGCGAGCAGACCAACAAAACCACCAAGAGCGATGGCGGCACATTCAGGCCATCCGAAACCTCCTCCCGGGGGGTCATTATCTTCGTCCTCCTCGGCCAGACTTAGCGTGTAGTTTGCAAGGCATTTTCCAGAGTTTTCATCATTGAGCCTTCGGCCATGGGGTTCCATGGAGGTTGGTCTCCACGACATAGATAGAATAAAACCTACAGCGACAAGAAAAAAAACCGATATGCTCGACGTGAAACGACCTAAGGAGGTTGAGGCCATTTTCAAGTGAGAGAAACTTTGATTGGCTCAAATGGGGTTGCTGTGGTTGCATTTGCCTCCAGTTTTGTTTGCTCGTGTAGCCCTCACGTTCCCGCCGTTTCATTCTAGCTTTCATGATGAGCGGACGAAAAAATAGTTTTTCCATAAAATAAGCTTTTAATTACGCTCACGGCGGCATGCACTCTTCGCTCAATTTCCCTCCCACAACTTCGTTCAATTCCTGCAGGCTCACAGTTTCCCTCCTCTCCGCCCACGTCCATGTCCCATCCGCGAACAGTAGCTCCTCCCCCCCGTCGAAGGCCTGGTACTGCACTGTGACCTTGACGTTGTTGACCTCATCAACATCGAACCTGACGGAACTCCCCGGCGTCGTAGCGTTGGCGGGGAAGGGAGGGGTGAACCACTCTAGACCGAAGATAGAGGCTATGGCGTCAAGGTCACCGTCGTGGCCTACCATGACTCTTGTCCCCGTTAAATGGTCCTCACTTCCCTTGAGCGTGTAAAGCAGCTCCTGCGCCATGTAACTGTGGTCCCTGAGATTGAGTGGCAGTGCTCTGTCTTGCACCCCCCTGTAGTACACATGTGTCTCCAAGTAGTCATAAACGTCCTCCTTCGTCATGTCCCCCCAGATCGTCTCGTTGCCAGCCAACTTCATCAGCATGTACTCAGAGATCTGGGACGCAATGGAGGTTCCTCCGGAGTAGTACCCACTCAAGCCGTCGACGTAGTCGGAGATTTCGCCCATTGCAGGGGCAGACCCGGCTCCCAGGAACGCTTGGAAATCTGCGATGAGCGAAGCGAATCACGTAATAAGTAAGGATGAGGGTTGAGCAGAGGAGCAAAGTGACAATTAGTAGGGGCGTTGTTGGTTATGGCACTGGGCAGCCCTCCGCCTAGCATTCGCTCCTCTCTCTGCCTCACCTTCAATGAGAGACTGGAAGTTTTCAGGCTTGGGGAACTCCTCCAGCCTCGCTTGAATGGCCTCCTGCTGCAACTCAACGTCTAGCCCATCGCAGTACCCGCACTCCCCCGCCGTGGGGTCAAAGAGACAAGGTGCTTCCACCATGTCTCTCTCGTCCAACCCCAAACCTGCGATGAGCGAAGCGAATCGTGAAAAGGTTTGTGATAAGGGCGTGAGAATTATTGTGGTGTTTACGGAGGAATCGCATCTTGAACAAAAGCACGAGCGTGTGTGGTTTTCGTCACTTGTGATTGCGTTGTTAGTTCCCCACTTTGCTCCTCACTTCCCCCTCACCTCTCATCAAGGCTGCCGCCGTGTCAATATCACGCTGAGCAGCACTATCCGCTTCTATGAGGATGGGCGGGGGGAGGGTTGGCTCGAGAGCCTTACCAATAGCTTCCACGAGCTCTATCCCCCTTGGGAGACACATATAATCGTCTACAGGCCAAGGGTCAAAAGGATGAAGAGGATCGGTGTAGTTGGAAAGCCAATCGAAACCAGGCTCTCCGCCCTTGGCCACGTCTGGGCACGATCGGAGGCAGTGCCTCATGACAATTACCGTCCTGACTGCCTCAATAACCTTAACCATATTTTGCTCCCACTCTGGTGAGCAACAGAATTCACCTTATTCTTCCGCAATGAAGTACCTCGCATTGGCTCTTGCTGTTCTTGTCCCTTCTGCGCTCTCTGACGGTATTCAATTTAGGTGAGTGCTAGGACGATTATGATCTGTGGCCAAACCCTTACTGCAGAAGAGTTCTCAACCGAAGATCCAACTCTTTTATTAACCCCTGACTTCAACGCAGCCGCACTATCGACAGCATCGCTGATGATTCCTCCTTGCTTCTTAAGCTGAACGAGGGGTGCTCCTCAGAGGACGACTATGGTTCCAACGATTGCTCTTTCGCCTGGGGAGCTGATGTTGCTGGTTCGACCGAGCTAAGCCTCGGCCACGATCTCGACACAGGCTCGACCTTCTCTGTCAACATGAAGGTTGATGGCCTCATCCCCTTTGCGTTCTCCTGCCCTCTTTGCGGCGCCAACTGCACCACAACAGTACCAATTGTGAATGAGGTGAGGCTGGAGCGAAGTGACACACCTACCTTCCAATCGTGCAACTGACAACTCTTTTGCTCGTCGCTTCGCTCCTCTCGCCCCCCATCCCCCCCACTCCCTGCAGCCTGTCAACTTTGCCATGCCTCCATGCCCCATTGCCGCAGTTGATCTCAGCACCCCCTTCGACTACGTCCTTCCAGCCGAATCCCCGACCAAGGGTGTCAAGGTTAGTGCCAAGGGATCCCTCGAGTTCAAGGATGCAGCCGGCAACACTGTCCTCTCAGGTTCCATTGACGTCACCGTCCAGTAAGAAAACGGCAGCTACATTCAGTTTGTTGCAGCCTCGAAACTTTATCAACTTAATATTATAAAGACACGGTTCTTACCTAAAAACAACAACATTATGCATAATCCTACCCAGGTAGCCTCTTTTCTTAGCTAGCTAGCTCCTTAAGGATCCTCCTCTTCAGGTGATCGATGCTCCTCTCGAATTCGACGATTTTCGACTGTTCCCCGTCATCCAGCAACTCTCCCTCGTCGGCAAGCGTCTCAGCTAGCCCCATCAACCTTTCCGTCAGCTTGGCGTGCTTGGTGCTTCTCCTTGTGTCCTCGAGAGCCTCGGCAGCACCGGACGCGCCCCAATTCTTCACCCCTAGACCCCTCTTTCTTCGTGAGCCCGGCCTCTCCATTACGTTCTGGGACCTTTCGCTTAGTCCGGTCCGACTGCTCCTCACGCACATTGAGCTCTTCCGGCTCTGATCCTCCCCCCCCTGGCTACCCTCCTCTCCGTCTAACCCATCAATATCCTCATCCTCCCAGATCTCTACCACTTTTTTCACTAAATCAACCTTGCGCCTCCTCTGGACCTCGGCTTTCTCTTTCATCAACTCAGCCCTCTTCTTTACACCCGCCTCGGCAACCTCCCCGAGGACGTCAGTGTGGTCCTTCCAGACCGAGCAAGCCCCCATCTTTGCCCCAAGCATTTTTCCCTTGACGACCTTGAGCTCTCCCCTCAATCCCATGACGGTTTCTCTCCTCCTCCCGAGCACGCCTTGAACCTCACGTTCTCTCTTTTCCGCCGCGTCCAATCTCCCCCTCAAAGACTTTTCCTCGTTGTCATATTTGTTTAGGGTGTCGTTGAACATGTCCGCCAATGCCCCCCTCTCCCCCTCGACGACTCCCAAATCCTCAGCCCCCACCCTGTACTCCCTTTTAGCATCTTCTAAACCAAGCTTAACCTTCTCAACAGCGCGTTTCGCCTCATCCCTCTTCCTCGCTGCCTCCTCAGCAACCCTCTTGGCAGCTTCACACTTCTCCTTCCAGGTCCTTCGCTCAGCCTTCTTCCTCTCCTTCAGGTTGGTAACATACCTAGCATAGTCCGCGCTATCCTGGAGCAGCTGAGACCTTTCCTCGCCAAGCTCTTTCAACGAAGCACCATCTTCTCCTCCCGGTTCCTTGCCATCGCTGTGCACATCCAAAGTCCACCTTCCCCACTCTGGCCTTTTCTTGAAATCTTCGAAGTAGCCCCTCGTGACTCCCAGTTCCTTCTCCTTCTTCAGCTTCTCCACCCGAAGAGCCCTCAATTTATCACCTCCCTTCCTTATCTTGTCCTCCAGCACCACGAGCTCATGATCCTTGGCGTCCGTCTCATTCTTGTACTCCATCATATCGCTCTGAGCCTTCGCTAGGTCGCTCTCAAGGCTCTTAAGCGCAGTAGTATCTTCCTCGGTCTGCGCAACGCTTTCCTTGAGCAGATCTTGAAGCTTCTCGAGCCTGCGATGAGCGAATTTACGAGCAGAATGTTGTCAATTATGTAGGAAGGCGAGATGTTCGAGGGCGAGGAGCGAAGCGACGAGCTGAAGTGCGCGAGCGAAGTAGAGGCCACATAATGCTTTTGCTGTTGCTTTGCTCCAGCTTTCGCTCCAGCCTTCGCTCCTCCTCCAATCTCACCTTCCCTTGTCTGACTTGAACTTCCCCTCGTTTCCTACCCACTTATCCACCTTGCCTCCCACGTAGCAGTGCAGCCACGACCTGTATGCCTTGCCCGCAAGCCGCTTCTGGCTCCTCCTCCGGACGATCTCACCAACACGCGCCGCCCTTCTCCTCTTCCAGACGAACCCCTTCCAGCTCAAAAACACCTTCTCGACCCCCTTGCCCATCCACTTGGAAAGGAAATTTGCGATGATCTTGTTGGTCCCCTTCTGCAACGAGACCCCCCTCCGATGCCGAAGAACCAAGGCCTTCCACTTCTTCCAAGCGAAAACGAACTTTCCTCTGTTGCCCATGTTTGCAAAGATTGGCAGAACCTTGTTAAATTTCCTGCTCCTGGCCGCCCTGTCGACCCACACTTTGAATGTGTTCGCCGAGAGCTTCGTGAAGTAGTGATTGAGGGCTTTGAAGTTATTGCTCTTTGCCTTCCTCCAGTCCCTCCAGATTCCAGCCCAGACTTCGAATGCTGCAAAGACGCTAGCCGTAGACGAGTGCTTCATCAGCATCCTTGTCGCCATTCGTTCCCTCGCTACCTTCTTTTGGCGCTTCACAAAGGTTCTCCAAGGGAAGAAGACCTTCTTCATGAGCTTCTGGTCGTCATGGTGAAGTGCAACGTTCCAGAAAGCTTCCCCAGCAACCCTCGTTGTCCAAGCCGTCTGCCAGGTATGGAATGTGCGCTTAAGATGGCAGTGTCTAAACTTTGTCTCTACCGTGTGCTTGGCGTACCAGACATCTAGGTATTTGATGATTGTGTTTTTCCTTAGCATGTCCTTCAACCGGAGTTCAACTTCCATGCCCTCCTTCGCGCTTTCTTTGACTGCCCTGACAAGCCTCATGAAGAGCAAACGCAAGTAGCCCCTGTCTGCTTTGGCGCTTAATTCACGGTAGTCTCCCTTGGAGAGGGTTGACTTTCTCGTGTGCCTCTTCCACCTCAGCATCACATTCTTGAGGAAAGCTTTATCGTAGACCTGATCAAAAGTGGCTCTCACGTTCTTCTTCCTCTTGGTGATAGTTGACCAGTGGGAGACGGCATAACGAGCCTTCCTCAAAATCTTGAGCCTCTGGAACCTGGAGATCTTGGACTGAAGGTGGAAGGCAACTGGGACCAGCGTAATGCGACGAGCGAAGCGACGAGTAGAGGGTTGTTAGTCATCTTGATATGTGGCGTATTACTTTTGAAGTCACTTCGCTCCAGCCGTCGCTTCGCCCCTTGCCCGTTCTCACCTCTCCATTCCTTCCACGTCTTCCGCTTAGCGTACATCTTGACGGCATTCACCTTCACCCTCTCTCCCTTCTTTTCTCTCAAGAAATTCTTCCATCTAATGAAAAGTCCATGGGTATCCCAGTAGTCCATCTTTTTTCTGAAGTCAGCCGAGAACCTCTTGATATCGTTCTGTCTCTTGACCCTTCTCTTGAAGGTTTCGAACGCCTGCCTCATGCTCGCCCTCGCTATAAACTGTTTCCCAAGCCTCATGAGCTCTCTCTCCTTCTCCAGTTCCTCCCTTTCATCCACCAGCAGCCTGCTGTTCGCCTCCTCGATCTCCTTAACGACCTTGGACCTGGTGAGCGTCAACGTAACGTGCTCGTCCCTAACAGTGTCGATAGTCTTGTGCAGGTGCGCAGTGTGCCTTTTCATTGCCTCGAGGTTGTACTTGGTTTCCTCTTTCTCGGCCTCGATCTTCTCGATCTTTCCCATGTACTCCTTGGCGTCGTCAACAGCCTTGCCCAACTTGGGGTCCTCCTTCTTCCACCTTTGCATCGTGGAGTGAAGATACATGAACTTGGCTTGGATCGCGATCAGGTACCTGCTCCTCGCCGCGCTGAAGCTGTCCGCGCACTTCCTCAGTGCCGAATTTATCTGGAACAGGCTCAGGTGAACGTCGTGGTTGGAGCAAAGCGTGTCGAAAAGCTTGTCAGAGACGGAATATAGCTTTTTCATGGTGTCGAGAGAACCGTGGTCAGGGGCGCTGCCAACGGGTGGAGAGCGTGGCATCGCAACCCGAGCAGGAGGGTTGAGTATCGGGGTCGCTGGCAGAGCCCAGTCAAGCTGTTGCGTGTTCGCAAGCGTGTAGTTCAGGACATCTTGCGAACCCATTACGTCCCAATCAATCGGTTTTGGTAGTTCGTCGTGAACCTTCTGGTGCTGTTCAGACTGTCTAATGGTCCTGGACATGCTGATATCCTGCGTGATAGCCTCCAAATCCGGGGACTCGTGAGAACGCAAATCGGCCTTCGGTACCTTCCTGGGAGGCGAGCTTAGGGTCGGAGGGTGAATCCAGTTCTTTCCCTCTTTCGCTTTCTTGTATCCCTTCTCGTGAAGTTTCCCCCTCTCCATGGCCTTCAGCAGCTGGTCGTAAGTCTCCCTCGTCTTGTCCTTCCTGTGCTCTTCCTCCGTATCGAATGCCGGTATCGTATCGTTGGACCTGATGGACCCCGGCGGCGTGCAGGGTGACGATGTAACCTCAAATGCGTCGGAGAAAAATTTCGGCACGGACTTTCGGCGACTTTCAACGGGGTTACCATTCAAGTCGTCCATTAGCTTAAAGGAGGAACCGTCGTCGTCCTGCGATGAGCGAAGCGAATCGTGAAATGGGTTAAGATGATGGCGAGGATTGCTTGCGATTCTCCTCATCAAATTCGTTGATGAGAATTCGTCGCTTTACTCCTCGCTCCGCCTCACATCATCTTCCTCGTCTTCCCCCCCTTCGTACGTGACCGCTGTTCTCTCAAGTTCTCTGTACTCTTCCTCGTCGATCCTCTCCTCCTCTCCCTCCCCCGTAAGGCCCTTGCACTCAACTTTCAGCTTCTCAACCTCCCTCCTCAATGGCATACCGACGCTCTCGAACGCCGCGTCCCAGTCCGCGCATATATCGTCGAACGCAGTCGCCGGGTTTTGCGCAAGCTGAACGGACCAGTCTGGTATGTAGTTGTGGCGGTTGCTCCTGGTCCTGGAGATGACGAGGTTCAAACGACGGTGGAGACTGCGTGTTACGGACATGGTGTTCAGTGATGATGTAGGGGAGGTGGACCAAACCTTGAGGAGAAGCGCAAGGGGCGGGAGGTTGGGATGGGTTAAATCCACAGATCCGCTTTCGGAAATGGAAGAATCCATGGAGTTGGAACCGTAAAGCTGAGGAGCAGAAAGGCACGAGCGAAGCGACAATGCGGGAAGGGCTGTTAGCCAAATATATGCAGTGTATTGTTCGTTGTTCAACTCACCTGCTGGATCTCGCTCTTTATCCTCAGCGCACAAACGGCCCTATCGAGTGTGTGGAGATTGCGTGTGAGGGAAACGATCGCGGTTCCGGGCGGTCCGTGGAACTTTGATGTTTTAACCGCATGGTCTATTGAGGGGAGGGAGAAACAGTCGACTCCATCTAGGGATGTTAGGGAGCCGCGGAAGGCAGTTATTATCAGGGAACGCTTGACCTTGTTAGGATCTTCTAGCATGCAGGGATTTCCGGCGACAACAAGATGCTTCATGGTCGAGGCGAGAGAGGGGACACTTGGGAGGGACAGGATTTCTGAGGCGGTGAGAAGCGAAGGTTGTTAGTTATAATGTCTTGGAGATATAATGCTATCTCTTCGCTCCACCCCTCCGCCCAGCCTTTCTTCCTTGTCCAATCTCACCTTCCAGGTGTGCAATCAGGTTGTCAGCAAGGGATAGGGATTGCAGGCCAGAGGACAGGATGGTGGAAGAAGTTGTTAGGGGGGACAGGTTCACTATGTTGTTACCGGAGAGGAGGAGACCGCGGAGAGATTTGATGCGGGGTGGAGGTTGGTCTGGGTGGATGGATGAGCAAGGGCGATAATGAGTTAGGGTCGACGAGCGAGGGGCAATGAGCAAGATCATTAAGGTAATATTTAGCGTCGCCTTGTTTGTCCCCAGCGCCGTACCTTTCTTCTTCCCTATAGATCGTCTGTTAAGTACTTGGACAGCCTCATCGACATCGGGTATGGTGATGGACTTCTGGATGGCCTTCAGAGTCGCAGTTCTTGGAGATATTGGAGAAAAAGTTAGAGAAGAGGGTAGGAAGACGGAAGAACGACAATGGGAAGAGAGAGTGTGGGAGGGAGGGGAGGGAGACATTGAAAAACTTTCGAGTGAGGGGGGGGGGAGGGAGGGGGGGGGGGGGGGTATGGTGAGGAGAGGTTATGAAAGAGATCTAAAGAAGTTTAGATTGAAAAGTGGGAAAATATAGGTGGTCGAGAGGCTCGAGAGAGCGCTTAATGTGGATGGGGACGAATGTAGGTGGTGTGAAAGGAGAAAGTGCTTGATTTTTCAGACCAAACCAAGTTTGAAGGGAAATATTTTTAAAAAGTATGCCGTCGCTATCTGAGTTCAATATCGGCAACAGAAGTGGCAGCGAATGGCCTCGTGCACAAGGTAAGGACGAAGGAGGTATAGGGTGAGACTCGAAGAATACAAGAATCGAGAGTTCTTGGAGATTCATGTCATTATTTTTATTATTACGGTAGTTAGAGAACATTTTAATGTTTCATGGGGGATAAGAGGTGAATGGGGATATTAGGGAGGGATGTTGGGGTTGGAAATAGGTCAAGGAGAAATAAATATGGAGGACAACCAAGGGCAATCTTGGAATGTGATGAGAAAAGGGATGAAAGAAGTCTTTGAGCGCAGGTAAAACGTGATATATAGGCACATAATAACTAACACACAATCTATGATGTCTCTTCGTTTCACTATACTTATCACTTGACAGATCCCCTTTCCTCCTCCTCTCCAAACCTCGATCTCCTTCTAGACTCTTCTCAAGACCCTTTGACGAAGAAGCGGCGTACGGCAGGTATAATGCGCAAGCTTGGCGAGATCCTTGCCCTCCTCACCTTTATCGCCATAATAGTCGCAATACCAGTGCTAACAGTGGCAGGTTTCAGGGACAAGAACACAAGCGACGACCATATTGCGTTCTACTCCGCGGGGGCGTTCGTGCTGCTCACAGTACCAATCAGCATTAGAGGTACGGTATCGGGCAGGAGGAGCGGTTCCGTTTGGTTAGAGTTACCAGTTAGGGGTTACCAGAGTCGTTTTCTCCCGTTCCCAATTAACCCAGCCCCCCCACGCCCCACAGAAATAATCCTCCACCTTATGCACTACTACATGCCGAACGTCCAAAAGTTCGTCGTCCGGATCCTCTGGATGGTCCCCCTCTATTCCATGCAGTCCTGGCTCTCCCTCCGTTTCCACGAGTCCTCCCTCTACATAGAGTCCCTCCGCGACCTCTACGAGTCATATGTCCTCGCGTCATTCCTCTACTACATCGTGGAGCTGTTGGGTGGGGAGGAGAACATCAAGATGATACTCAGCAGGAAGGATATGGGGAGGTGAGACGACAGTTGGAGTGACGGCTGGAACGGAGCGATAGCTGTAGAAATGCAATGTCTAACATACATGACATACCTTCCTCCCCTCTCGCTTCGCTCTTTGCAGGTTCGGGAAACACCCAAGGTTGTTGGGGAAGATTATGGATCCGTGGGATGGCGAAGGTAGGCCAACGAACCGGAGCGACATGAAAGCGCGGCCTTCAGCCGGAGGCTAGGCTCGAAATATCACTATCACCTTGTACTATGACTATCATAACCATGACTAACAATCTGACCAATCTCCTCTCCCTCGGATCCCTCGTCTCAGACTTTCTCCTTAACTGCAAGTACGGTGTTCTCCAGTACGTGGTGCTTAAGATCTTCTGCACCTTCCTGACGATAATTCTCCAGACTGCCGGTGTTTACGATAACGGTTCCTTCCGGCTCGACAGGGGGTACTTCTACGTTGCTTTTATTGCCAACTTCAGCCAATGCTGGGCGCTCTACGTACTCGTTAAGCTATACTTTGCAGGTGAGGTTAAGGAGCAAAGCGAGCCTCATGGTTTATTCAAATGCTGGAGTGAAGCAACAGGAACGCACCGCCTACCTGCCTACAAAACTAACCCCCATGCTCGCCACCCATAGTCGAGGAGGACCTTAAATCGCCAGTCAATTGGAGACCCATCGGAAAGTTCATGTGCATCAAGGGCGTCGTTTTCTTCACCTGGTGGCAGGGAATCCTTATAGCCCTCCTCCAATCCTACGGCATAATAAACGAGCGCGGATCATGGGCAGCGGACGATGTTGCTGACGGACTTCAGGACTACCTTATTTGCGTCGAGATGCTTTTCTTCGCTCTCGCCCACTCCTACACCTTCAGCTACACGGAATACATAACACTCAACGGCGGAGACGGGGACGAGGCTCTTTTGGCGAACGACAGCTACATGTTTATGAGTCAGGCGCTCCCAGAGGCGGGAAGCTTCAGGAGCGCACTGTGGAATAGCAGCGTGCCGAGCGAGATAACAAACGACATCAAGAATGAGGTTTTCAAGTCTAGCAGGAAGAAGAAGAAGAAAACCAGTGGGGGGGGAAGGCTTAGTGAAGAAGTCATTAGCTTTGATGAAGGGGACGATGGAGAGGGAGAGGCGGGAGGGCCCGGAGGAGGGGGGAACTGGGTGGAGGGGAAGGGTGAGTTCACACAGGAAGTTTTGTCGATATGAGCAACATTTTGTCGAGGAATGGAAAAAATGTATATTTTGTGTTAGGGTTATTTAACTAACATAATTTATATTAAAAGTCTGGAACCGGCATGTTAGGGTTATTCAACTAACATAATTTAGATTAAAAGGCTGGAACCGGCATGTGTTGGGATTTTGTCGGAAAAACCATCCTGGGGGGGGTGGAAGTGAGGGAAAGAAGGAAGGGTACATCGGAGCGAAGCGACATCGAGTGAGACGACTACTGGGTCCTAAAGTTTGTTAGGGTTAGGGTTATTGTGAGGGTTAGGGTTAGGGTTAGGGTTAGGGTTAGGGTTAGGGTTAGGGTTAGGGTTAGGGTTAGGGTTAGGGTTAG
>Ga0115006_10000383_pt1 | contig 23854 bp, 17 predicted proteins | sample ArcOceMetagenome_3_FD_88943 | JGI IMG/M metagenome (GOLD analysis project Ga0115006, IMG submission 88943) | Marine eukaryotic phytoplankton communities from Arctic Ocean - Arctic Ocean- Svalbard ARC20M Metagenome | ecosystem: Environmental > Aquatic > Marine > Oceanic | place: Arctic Ocean...
AAAAAAAAAAAAAAAAAAAAAAAAAAAAAATTTTTTTTTTTTTTTTTTTTTTTTTTTTTTTTTGATAGAATAACCCATAGGCGGATAAAAATTTCCTTGAAAATATTCTTGAAACGCTGTTTACTTTTTTTATTCCTATTTTTCTATATCTTTCAATTTTTGATGATAAGAGCAAATCTTGGATGGTTAACGTATATCCAATTATTCTCAAAAAAACAATTAATATAGATCCAACTTCAGATAAAAAAAAATCTCCTTTTTCTCCACCATTTATTTCATAATATGCATGTAAAGCACCAAATTTATTTTTTCCTAATTGGGAACTATCAATAATTCCTCTCAATAATTCCCCTTTTCTAATTAAAACTTTTGTTTCATCTATACCAAATGACAATTTTGAAAATCGTGTCCTTGATTCAAGGACCTTAAAATTTTTTTTTCTTGAAAAATTTTTTATTAAAATAGACATTACTTGTTTGCCTGTCCACAGTTGAACAGGCTTTAATATTGCAGGAAAGGAACATTTTAATAAAGATTCTTTTATGTTTTCAGAAAAATATAAAAGTTGTATCAAAACTCTTGAATTTATAAATGTATCTTTTCGAGTTAAAACAACTGAAGATAAAATATAATCTTGTATTAAACCTCTAATTGGATTTTCACTAACCGGAATTTTAAATTGGTTGCTGCATATTGAGAGTAATTTGGCTTCAGTTTTTGCTAAAAAACTTTGAGGAACATGTAAATTCATTTCATCTCCATCAAAATCTGCGTTATAAGAATTGCAGTTACAATAATTTAATTTTAAACATTTAATACGTGGCTCGATTCGAATTTTATGACTCATAATTGAAACTCTATGTAATGAAGGTTGTCTATTCATTAAAACAATATCACCTTGAATTAAACTTCTAAAGATTCTATTTAAACCGTAAATTTTTTTTTTTTCGATCGAAAATATCTGAGAATGTTTTAGACACATGTTTAATAAATTACTTTGGTTATTAAAATTTCTTTTATCTATTTTGAGTTTATGACCAATTAGATTTTCAATACCATGAAAGGTAATTAGTCGGGTATAATTTTCATAAGATGCCAGAGCAGAATTTAAAAAGGATTTAAAATTTATCGCATTAATTTCCGAAGGTAAAGAAAGACTGTTTGAAAATTTGGCAGGAATACCAACCTCATCACTTCTTAAAAAAGGGTCAGGAACAATTATTGATCTAGCTGAATGAAATACTCTTTTTCCCATCAAATGCATCCGAAAAATTCCGTTTTTTTTTTCAAGTTGCTGTTTGATTCCCGGAGGGGTTTTAGTTGTTGTATTAGCTGTATCACCAAGATTATTTACAGCTGTTTCCAGATTTCTATAACTTTTTTTTCCAATATCAAATTTCACTTTCCTTTCTTTGGTCGCCAAGGCCAGTAAAATTAATTGGTTTGCTTTTAAAATCCTACTGTAATAAAAATTTTGTGGGTTAGTTAGAATTGATTCATTTGAAAAAATTTTACCAGTTGAACTTATAGGTCTAAATCGATTTGGAGGTATCAAAATAGAATTGACAAAAAGCAAATCAAAACTGCTAGTTTTTTGAAATTTTACAGAAGCACTGAGCTTACCTAATAATAAAATAGAAAAATCGTTTTCAAATTTCCATAAATTTTCGAATTCTTCCCTAAATTGAAACATCAGAAAATCATTGACATTTTTCGAAAAAATTTCATTCAAAGATATTTTATGTTCGTTTTCTGAAACCCATTCATTTTCCCGTTTTTTTTTTTCACGTTTGAAAAATTTTATTTTATCTTCATTGCTAAATATACCTATTCCTTTTCTACAATTGTCAAAATTACATTTCGGACAGTTTGATCGTTCTTTACATCTAATTAAATATAAAGAAAGTTTCTTCGCTAATCTGTCAGGATTATCGGTCCCTCTAAACGAAATAGTTTTTTTTTTAATTATTTTATTTCGAATTTTTTCTACTCTTTTTCTTGTTGCTTGTTGTAAAATCCCAAAAGAATATAAAAGAGTTGGATTTTGTTCAAGGAATTTAATATTGATGTTCGATTTACTATCATTTCTTTCATCGTGATTATATTGGAAGGAAAATTCATAAAGTTGTGAACATAATATATTTGTCTCGTAATTTTTAGTTTTGAAGAAATTACAGAACGAACATCTGGCTTTAATGATTGTAAATACTATATTTCTTAAAAAATTATTAGATATAGGAATAGGCAATTCAATATATCCAAAATGTCCGGGACATGTCGTATAGTTACCTTTACAGAATCTACAATTTCCAAATTTTGAAAAAACACCCATTCTTTCGTCACAAAGTCCTCCTTTTACCACATTTCCGTAAACATCAAAGAAAACTGGACAAAAAATTTCTACACAAGAGAAGGCTTGTATTTCTTTTGAAGTATAAAAAGAAAAACAAATCGATTTCGGGAAAGTTAAAATATCAATTGATTTGGCGTTATTTATCGAATTATCCATTATCAAAATTATAAGACAATTTGTCGTGCAATATTTAAAATGAGCCCAGTTTCTCCAAAGGCATATCCTATGGCAGATGACAATTTTTCTGCCCAAATTTTCGATCTAATAGAACTAGCAAGGGAATTCAATCAAATTAAAAAAGGAGCGAACGAATCTACTAAAGTTCTAAAAAAAGGTTTAGTGGAATTAGTTGTTATTGCTGCAGATACTGAGCCATTAGAAATAGTTTTACACCTTCCTCTTTTATGTGAGGACAAGAACGTTCCTTATATATTTGTTCCAAGTAAAAAAATCTTGGGTGAAGCTTGTGGGGTTCAGAGATCTGTTATTGCGTGTTCTATATTGACAAAATACGATTCTTCAATAATTCGACAAATTAAAATAGTGAAAGAAAAAATTGAATATATACTAGCATAATTTGAAAAGTTTTTATTAAAAGGATGTTGAATTATTTATTTTCTTGATTATTTTTATTTTATTTATGCCACGAATTTTTCTGTCTTTTTTCGATCTTACTCTAACTATTCGATTGTGTATCGCAGCCTCGATAGAATATATATTTTTAAAATATAACTTTGGTAAAGTATACGACTCGAATGCACAAGCCTCTTGAATATCCCTTAGGGCACTAGTTTCGACAATATTTCTTATTACATATCTTACTACTGCTTTATCTTTAGGAATCAACTTTCCCGAAAATATACATGCTACTCTCTTTACAATTCCTCGATTTTTTTTGTTCCTTCCATTGTTTCTTCTCTTTTTTGTCATTTTATATTAAATAATAATTACAAAAATAGATTAAAACAGAGTTCTTATTTTTCAAATATTTAAATTAAAATTAAAAATGTTTTTAATTATGTATGCAATTCTAAAAATTACAATAAAAAATTAATTTTAAATAAATTCAAAATCAATCCGAAATATTTTTTAGTTAATAAAATTGAAGTATCATTTAAAATTTTAGATCTTTTTTTGTATTCTAAGGCATTTATTTGTATATTTCCCTGGTTTATTGAAATATAAATAAAAACAAGCGAAATGTAAGAAAATAATTTTCCACTTATTGAAGTGTAGTTTTTGACAAAAGAATTTAAAAAATCTCTTGATTCCTCTTTTCCTTGATTTTTAATCAAATATCCTAAAAAATCTAATGATTTTAAAATTCTAAGATCTTGGTTACATTTAATTAAAACTCTTTCAAATATCTCTTTTTCATCGGAAATCAAAATTAACAATCGAATTTCAGTTATAGAAAAAAAAGATTTAGAAAACTTACCAAATACCATAAAAATATTCTTCCAACCTTTTGAAAAATTAAGAAAAATTGTTTTTAGTAAATTTTTTGGAAAAATATAACAATTGGAATCTTTAATAAATTTTTTTTTTTTTAATTGAATTTTTTTTAATGATATTAATTTTTTATCAGGACTATCGATATTTTTTTTTAAGGAACCTATTTCAATAAAATTTTTCCAATTTTTGGAAAGAATTACTGTTTTAATCTTTTTCCCAAAAGTTTTTGAAGATGAAATAGTCTTTGAAGAATTCTTTTCATTTTTTTCTTTTGGTGAAAATTCTTGAAAATCTTTTTTATAGCATCCAAAGACAATATCTCTAATCTCAGTTTCAAATAGACTTTCCAGATCGATTTTATTTTTTAAAGTAAATTCCTCGAGAACAAGATCTTTGAGGAATATTTCATTTTTAACCCACTCTTCATCTGTAAAAAGTGGCCAGAAATTTGTTTTATACGAAAATTCTAATAAAAGCCCTAATATTTTTTTTGTTTTTTCTTTATTAAGTTCCAAGCCCCTTAAAATTAAAACAAGTCTGGAAAAAGCAGTAAAAGGTGAAACACTTTTAATCCAATTGTCATACAAATTAAAAAAAATGGTTTCATGTGTTTTGTTAGAAGAGATTTTTTCATTAATTTTTCTTAAGGTTAATAAACTTTGAAATGAAATTTTAAAATTCGAACATCTGACTAGTATTGTAGGGAATTCGACGAGTTGAATTTCTAAAGGTTCTTTGAGAGTTTTTCTTAACAATATAAGTTGATCAGGTAATTCTTCACTTGGTATTATTTTTAAAAAATTGAAAATTTCTTCTGAAGCTTTCCATCGAGCCAGCTGTGACAACCTTTTTTGCTGTTTCCAAATATTTGAATTAATTATTCTCAATATTAAATTTCCGTTTTTTGGAATAAAAATTGTAATGACACCATTTATTGGTTTGGTTTTAATGTTTCCTAATAAAGTTTGATGAACGGAAACACGGTAGAAAAGGGAATCGTCGATTAACCAGGATATTCCGATTTTAAATATATCTGAAAAATTATCTAAACTTAAATTTATTTCTGGAATTTTTTTTGTATATAATTGAAGACTTTTCCTTATTCTGTCTCTTAAAATATACAAAGCCGAATTTCCCCTCATTATTTTAGTGAATTCTGAATTAAGAACTTCTTTTAATCTGGGAAATCCAAAACCAAAACCAGAAAAAAGATTATAAGAAAGATCTATAGCAACGATAATCCCATAATTGCATGGATATGACCCATTTTGGTAAAGAGTAAAATCTAAAAATTTTTCGCGTGCATGTCGCTCTATATCATGGGAATCAAAGTCTCCCCATCTTAATTGTAAATCGATCCAGAAATTTGTACCAATTCCATTTTTAAATATACTGTCTTTTAATTTTGAGGAAATTAACGATGGTTTAGAAATGTTTAAAACCTTTTCAGAAATAAGAAGAATATCTGCACAAGAGGAATTTATTTTATAAGATTTTCTCGGATGAACGTGCTCCTTCCGAATAGAAGCGATTTCAAGTTTGAATAAATGTTTTTCCAAGGAATTACATAAATTTAATACAATGCTCTGATGGATCTTTTGCCATAGATGAGCTCGAAAAATTTGAATCAAGGAAATTTTCAAAGTAGGAATTTTTCCGTGCATAAAAATCCCAGTTAAATCCAGTTGAACCTGAAATCCAATAAAAATATTAGCTCGATTTATTGTTGGACTCCACCAAAGAGTAAACCTTCTATTTGGAATTTGATTTAACCCAGATCGTTGTGCACGAGTGAGCTTTTTATTTTCGAGCATTTCTTCGAAACCCGATGATTTTTCCCAAAAAAGACCTTCCCAGGTAGGAAAATATGTTCCTTTGAACAAACTATGTTCTAGAATATTTGTTAATCCACCAAGCTTTTTTAAAATCTCGATTTTATATGAATTTAAATCCCACAGCTTTCCGTCGTGTTTTTTAATGGTCCACCAAAAAGGGTTAGTTTTTTGTGTTTGAAATTTTTCCATATTTTTCCGAAGTCTCCATCCGTGATCAAAAGCTAATATTTCTCGATCTTTTTGAAATAACGTGTTAATTCTCGGAATTCCTTTTTCCCATAAATCTTCAAGATCTTCAAAGGTTATAATTTTTTGTCTAGTTTTGAAAAATGTCCTCCTTTTTATAAATTCTTTCCATGCTTTTTTTGAATTTTCAAATTCGATATCCCAATTGGCGATAAAATCCATAACTATAGGAATGATATTTGGTTCATTTTTAAAATCTTCAGTTGATTTTTTTCCTACATGGATAAATTTTTTAAATTTTAAATCATTATCTGGGATCAAATAACGGGATACAGATATCATTCCCAGACCACCAAGTTCTTTAGGGGCAAAAAAAATTAATAAAGGGAATCTTGATGGCATTTTAGAATTAAATGAAGTTTTGATTCTGATTTGCATCTTTTCTTCTGATTTGCATAGTATCTTAAGGAAATTTTGATTTTTGTTTGCAAATTCTCTAAAATATGTTATAACCCCAAGAATTACCGAATTCCATTTGTTTGACATTTTTGTAAAGGCTGTTGAACCAGAGTTTAATATAATTTGTTTTATTCTACATTCGAGCTGGAAAATTGAAAATTGGCTTATTTTTGTTTTTAAAAATTTTCTTTTTTTAATAAAATTTTTTTTTCCTGCCCCATTCAAATTAAACTGTTCAATTATAAATAATGAAAAACCACAAAAACTCACAGGCAGATTTTTATCATTATTATTGGATAAATTTTGAAACTCGGATACATTCTTTAATTTAACTGTCCCCAGTGAAGACGGGAAATTATCTAACGAATTGACTAGAAAATCTTTTAGATTCAAACAATTGATCGAAATAGATATGAAAATTGTTTTTGAAATATACCGATTGTAAAAAATAAATGGATAAGATTTTTTTCTATTCAAAAATTTAAGATTTTTTTCGATTAGGAATAAAGAATTTTTTATTCCAAGAATTAATAAATCAAACAAGAAATAGTATAACTGTATTAAAAATCCTCCGAAGTGAACCCCTCTTATTATACCAATAGAATTAAGACTGAACATATCTTTAAAGATAAGTTTTATATTGTTTTTTGAAGTTAAATAAGAAACGACGTTTGAATCTAAAATTTTATTCAAAATTTTGCTCAGTAAAATTAAATCACAATTATCGGATGACTCCATAAAATCTAACTTTCCAATATTTACCCTATTTCCTTCTGAAAAATTTTCTCCCCGAATCAACTCGTAGATTTTTTTTTGAAGCTTATATATGAAATAAGGATTTATTTCTAAGTCACTCGGCTTAACCCATGGTGGGAAGAGTAATTTTTTATCACATTCATACCAAATATATTGATCAATATAGCTATCGGTGATTTTTTCTGCAAAATCAATAATATAAACTGGACACAGATGAAAAAAATTGTCGATAAAATTTAGACCAATTTCAAAAAATAACCTTTGGGTTAAAATAGAATCTTTAATAGACAAAAAGGTACTCAAAGGATCATTCATAGCTTTTGATAAAAGAGTTTGTTGAAGAGATGATGTATTCCATTCCATTTTACCATTTGGTCCATTTTCTTTAATTTGATCTAAACTTAAAATAAGTATTTTTAAATCCCATCTATTCTTGAATTTAGGGAATTGTATTTTTTGAAAGTGGCAAATTTCAATCCAATAATTAAAAATTGCTTCAATAGAAAAAAAATTGTTTTTTGTTAAATAAGGCCCATTTTTTAAATATTCAAGCTGTCTTGATTGTTCAGCTTTAAACCATAATCTAGTAATTCTACCAAGATTTTTTTTAATTTTCGATTTTTCAATTGGGATTCCTTTAATAATTGATTCTCGAACTAAACAGGCAGCTCTAATCCACCAAATGGATTTAGTTTTGATGTAGTCTAAAATCAAACTTTCTATTTCTCCCGATAAATTCATTGGATTCCAGTTATTATTAGATTTCCAACTTTTCCAAGCCTCGTTTGATTGTTTTAGATAGAGTTTTAAATCTTTTTTATCGATTTTATGTTTTTTTAAATTATTTATTTCATTAACCAAAGCAATTTTCAATTCGATATCTAAATATGTCTCGCTTCTTTGTTTTGTAACACTTAGTGATTTTCTCGAATATCTTCTTCCATACAGATGTCTTGATAAAAGATTTGCGATCCATCTTTCTTGAATAGGTACCATGCCTCTTAGGAAAAAAACCCATACCTTCCAAACGGGAGCCCAGAAACCAAACCCTGGACCCAAGGGAACGGGAAAATCGTAAAATTTTTTATAAAGTATTTTCTTAATAGATTTGCACATTTTTATCTGTTTCATAATTTTATATTTATATCTGTAAATTCCAGTGACTTTACCAATATGAGTTAATAAAAAATGTATACTATCAGATAGTTGATAAAAATCGATAAAACCAGAATAAAATTTAATATGACAGTCAATTAACAATTTCATTAGCCTTAAAAATTCCCTGAAAAAATGAAAAGTATTACTAAATCGAGATTTTTTCCTTTCTCTCGTACTTAAAGTTCTGACTGGTTTGAGGTTAAAATTAAAATCCAGATTCAGATATTCAATTCCTTTTCTTTTAATTAACATAGAAAGTAATTTATGGCTTTGTAAACAAATTTCTTTCCCCACATTAACCCAAGTTGATTTTATTCTTTGAAAAAAAAGGTTTTTTGTTAAAATCTCATTCAAACTATGCCTTATCACTACCGTCTTCTTCTTTTTTAAGGTTGTGGAAAAGAGGTATTTAATAAGTGATAAATATGACAACGATAAATAAGGAAGACACGGTCTTGATAAATTAATTAAAATCCTTTCCATATACAAATTATTCCACGCGGGAATGGAGAAAAAAAATGGAGAAAAAACCTCGGGAAAATCATAACGAAATTTTAAATAAAAAGAAAGTCTTTTTTGACTTAGAAAAATTTCCATAAAAAATGGAGTAATCATTTCAAATAAAAAAATTTCTTTTTTATTTATAGTTTTTAAGATCATTTTTTTGTTGGACTTCTTCAAATATTTTAACCCCTTGAATTGTTTAAAGAATTTATTTTGTGAGAAACTGATTTTATTAGAAATTTTAAAGCTAAATCGATAATTCAGTTGTTCTATTTTTAAAATTTTTCTAGACGATGATTTTTTAATCTGGTTAAAAAATGAAAATAATGGAGAAAAATATTCTCCTATAAATTTAAAAATTTTTTTTTGATTGGATTCATTATCAAATGAAATAAATTTTGTAGCAAAAGGAGAAAGAGTTGGGAAAAATTTATAATATTTTTCAAAATGATTTGTATTCTTATTAAAATATAGTCCACTCTGGATTTCTAATTTATTTAAAGATATTCTTAATGAGTTATCGGAGTAAATTAAGGTTCGTTTGTTAGTATTGGCCCAGTTTTGAACTAAATTTCCAACGGCACAAAACCATACTTTTAGGTAGTTTTCTAAATTTTTACTAACGATTAAAGAACTGATGTTAAAATCTTTTGGAAGTTTAAGATCAGTCCAATATTCTTCATCTTCAAAAGGGGGGAAATTCACCCTCTGAAAATTGATTCGATTGATTTTTTCTTTGCGATTTAAAATCCATATTAAATTCCAAAGTGTTGATGAAAATTCTGGCAAAATATTGGAATTTGACTGAATTATCAATAAAGATTTATTTTCGTGGATAATCAAAGGTAAAGAATTATTGCTTTCCCATGGCGACGGTAAATTTTTAAGGAGCGATAAAATTGAAAAAGGTATATATCTTAAACTTCCTAAATAGACTCGCGAATCAAATACTTTATCTTGGTTATCTTCTGTAATTTTTTCAAAGTTTTTAAAATTTTCATGATTTTTATTATATTTTTTAAACTTTTTTTTGTATTTTCTTTGACAAAAGTTGGTCCAGTAAAAAATTCTGGAGATATAATTCTCTGTCATAATTTCATTTGTATAATGAAAATTTAATATAATTTCAAACCATTATAATAAAATTTTTATTTATGAACCATCGGACTAATAGTGATCAATTCCAATTTTCTTCCGGAAAAGGTCTATCTCTATACATATCTATTTGTGCGGCTAAAGGATTACAAGAAATCATGAAAAACAATTTGGGACCGAATGGAACTATGAAAATATTAGTATCTAGCAGTGGGGAAATTAAAATATCAAAAGACGGAAGTTATTTGTTAAAAGAAATGCAGATTCAAAATCCCACTGCCTCTTTAATTGCGAAAACAATACTATCCCAAAAATCGTACATCGGTGATGGGGCAACAAGTACTATCATTTTAATAGGAGAAGCATTGAAAAATATTGAAAAATATTTAGAAAAGGGACTTCATCCCCAGATATTATGCGATGGAATTGATTTAACAAGAATGGAAATTGAAAAATGGCTTCCAACTAAAATAATTAACAAAACTTTAGATCGGAAAACACTTTTAAAATGCGCCAGAACGGTTATTGAAACTAAAATCAAAAAAAATTTATCAAATAAATTCGCAAATATTGCCGTTGATGCTGTTCTAACAATCTACAATGAAGGCAAAATTGTCGATTTGGAAAGGATTGAAATACTACAAGTAAATACCAGAACCGAATCTGATAGCAAATGGATAAGAGGGATTGTATTAGACCATGGAGCGCGACACCCTGATATGCCTAAGCTAATCAATAATGCACTGATTTTATTGTGCAACATTAATTTAGAGTATGAGCGACCTACAACAACTTCAAGTATAAACTATAATTCAATCGAAGAGAGAGAGAAAATTTCTTTAAATGAACGAGAATTAATTGATAAAAGAGTGAAAAGTATTATACATTTAAAGAGATCTGTATGTCAGGAAAAAAATTGCGGCTTTGTGTTAATTAATCAGAAGGGAATTGACACCATTTCATTAGACCTTCTTGCAAAAGAGGGGATTCTTGGTATTCGGAGAGCGAAGAGAAAAAATCTTGAAAGAATAGCGTTGTTATGTAATTGTATTCCTGTAAATTCAATCCACAACCTAAATTCAAACGTCTTAGGATTTTCTGGGATTGTATATGAACAAATAATTGGTGAGGAAAAATACACCTTTTTTGAAAATGTATCTAACCCTTTTTCTGGAACAATTATAATCAAAGGACGTAGCAGTTTTATTAGGAAACAAATTGAAACTTCAATCTATAGCGCAATCAAAACTTTAAAACTAGGGATCGAAGATAAGGGTTTTTTAAAAGGAGCAGGAAATATCGAATTGATGCTCCAACAGCATTTGTTGATTTATTCCACTAAAATTCCTGGAAAGAAAAAATATGGAGTTCGAGCAATAGCTAATGCAATCGCATCGATTCCTAGAACTCTATTAGAAAATTCTGGATTAAAAGTTGATAATTTATCCAAATGTATTGAAATATATGGAGAGAGAGGAAATTCAGAAGACGCTCTACAACTAGATTCCTATTCTGCTAAAAAACATGTTTTCACCACAGTGTGTTTTTTACTTATCCAATTACTCTTAATCGATGATATATATTTTGGTAGGGGTTTAGGCTAACGCTCTCGTAGCTCAGTTGGTCAGAGCACGGGTCTTATGAGCCCGGGGTCGTGGGTTCGAATAAAATTTCCCACCGAGAGCACATAAATAACGTGAAACTTAAATAAAAAATAAATTAAAAGAGATCATAAATATTTTACTGAGAAAACTAAAGAATTTAGCAACACAAGGTTTCGAACCTCGGACCTCTGGGTTATGGGCCCAGCACGCTAACCGCTGCGCCATGTTGCTTTAATGGAAATTACTAATCCTAATACATATTTAAAAAGTCTTATAGGAAAACGTATAAAAGTTAAATTGAAATGGGGAATGGTGTATTATGGGATACTTCAGACTTTTGATACATATATGAATTTGAGTTTAAACCAAACTGAAGAGTGGATAAACGAGCATTGCGTTGGAAATCTAGGACAAGTTTTGATCAGATGCAATAATGTTTCATTTATTGCTGAATCAAGCGAGGGATTTAAATGAATAAATTGATTTTTCAAAAATTAAAGCTTTAAAATTTTTTTTTTTAAGCAATGTAATATTTTTATTCGAAATGCGTTTGAAATTTTGCAACCATATATTGCTTTTATTGGAAGCCAATATCATTTTGCAGATGAAATTTTTTTTTCTCTCTAAACCCCAAATTTTTATTTGTTCTGAAACATTTGTTGGTATTTTTTTACATGTTGGGTGTAGATTATTTTGAAGAAATGAAAGTATATTTTCTCCTGAAATACCATTCTTTAAAGCTTTGTTCATAGATTTAACTGTTAAATCTCCCACAAAAAGATTAGGTAAGTGATATAAGGTTTCGGAAAATTGTTGAAGAACTTCGATTTCTGTTTTTTTTTTCTTATAGGCATAAACTCTAAAATTGGATTCAATAATTATTTTAAAAAGGTTTTTATTTTTAAAATTTAACTTTTTTTCTCTAAAATTTGTCGAAAGTGGAATTCTTTTTTCATAAAAATTAAACCTGTGAAGTCTAAAAAAAATTTTGTCAGAAATTCTTGGAGTAAAAAATGAACCACATTCACAAAATAAAAAAAGGTTGAAATTAATTGAATAACTTTCAAAGCTATGAGTTAATTTTAAATTAAAATTGTCAAATTTTTGTATTAAATTCAATATCGTATTATAATTTGATTCATATATTAAGTCTAAAAAACCAAATAAATTATAATCCTTGATTTCAAAAAGCTGATAATAACAATTTTTTGAATATATTGTCTGAAAACAAAGTTTGGAAAAATTTTTTTCCACTAAATTTAAAAAGATCGAATTTTTGATTAAAGAGGAATTAAAACAGAAATTTGAAAAGCAAAAATATTGAATAATGTTTTTATCTGAGTAGAAATAGTTAATAGTTTGAAAAATTTTTAAAATAATCAATTTTTGAACACTGGGTAGGTTTCCTAAAATATTTTTTTTTTTCTGGAAAAAAATATTGTCATCATAAGCACCGGATCGAAAAACCGATTTTTTCCGTCTGTTACTCTTTTTACCAACAGGATAAAATCTAAAGAAATTGAAACGGATTTCCGGAAAAACTAATCGAAATCTGTAGAGATTTTTAATAAATTTTTGTCTAATATTCATTCTAATATAAAATATTTTTTTTTTTCTATAAAAGATTTTCAAAAATTTTTTTTCAAAAATTTTTCTTATTTGAAGCTTGAAAAAGATTATACTTATAGGTTTTGTATACATTCTAAGTAAATTAATTGAAACAGGTTTTCTAATAAAAAGCAGCTTAAAAATTAAAAAAATGATTATCGAATCCACATGATACTGTTTACCTATCTTATTAGTTTGTTTTCCCATTAGTTTCGAAAAAATCATTTTTTTTATAATTTTAATATGGATTTATACGAATCAAAATAAGATTTTAATAAAAATTATTATATTAAAAGGAAATATACTATAAAATACATTTATTCTATATCAGATAACCCAGGTAACCTCTCAAACTTCTAATATTAAAAAAAAATTAAAACGGGTAAATTCAAAAATTGAATATAACACTTGAACATACTGAATATTAACTTATTGAATAAAATAAAGCAATTGTTTTGAATTATTTTTATTTTATGGAAAATATTTTCATTTAGAAACTCATAATATGATAAGTTTTTGAAAAGCAAATAATCTTTGTCATAACCAATTCCTATATTCCATTTAAAAATTAATTCGGTTAAATGTCCAGAAATGGACGTTACCGACCCTTTTAAAGTCTCGTGAAATAAATATTGTTGACGATTTTCTAAGAATAAGTTTTGTAATTTTTTTTGAGTTACAAAAGATCCTTTTTTTTCTGAGATATTCATAATGTTGATACCTGACGAAATCAATTGAGCATTTTCAAAAATAAATGCGCTGAGATCTGAAGTGAGTGGAGAATTTAAAGATTGGAGATAAAAGTTAATTGTTTTAATTTCATTAGGAGAACGAATGTAGGAATATAATATTTTGAAAAAACCACATTTATTTATTTTTCTATGTCTTTTAAAAGGCCTTCTTCCTTTTTCTATTAATTGTTTTGAATATTCTGAAATTCTAAATGCCCTCAAAATGTCTTTTTTTACTCCTACTCCATTTTTTAACATTGTTATAAAATTGTAGACCCCGGTAGAAATACCCTCGTGAGCTGTTTTATTAAGAATCAAGAAAGCATGTTTTTTACTTTTTTTAATTCCCAATCCTTTTGTAAGATAAGTTGCCAATACAGTTTGAGAGCTCATATTTCCTAATTGCGCTGATTTAGTATGAAGTTTCTGAGATTCGACAGCAGATTTTGGTAACTCATTCCCAAAACGCAGGGCAGTACCAAGTAAATTTAATGCTTTGGGGTTTTTGAAGGATTTTATTTTATGAAGAAGAGATATAGAGGTTTTCCAGTCTTCTGTTTTTATACTATTTAATCCAGCAGAAAAATTAAAAATTTCATTAGTCCATTGTTTTTTTTTTCTAAACTCAATTAAGGCTTTGATGACTATCAACCTTAAATTTTTTTTTTTGTTAATATTAAAAGTCATTAATTTTCCATCTCGGAATTTCGTTGATAGTATAATATTTTCTTTGACATGAAAATGGCTTTTATCAAAATTGGGTTCTAAAAATTCAACCAAAATTTTTCTAAAATTATTTTGGGTTATTTTAGCATCTGAACTGTTATTATGAATTTTATCACCAAAAAGCTGATATCTTGGAAGAAAAGAAGAATAAGTATCAGGAAACAATCGATTTAAGTTTTGAGGATAAAAACGCTTTATAGGCTGATTGAGACTGTGTAAATTAAATGTTCTTACTATTCTATTTGCTTCCCATAATCTCAAATTATTTCTTTCTCCTTCTTTGTTAATTTTAATAATTCTATCTTTTGAATTCAATAATAACAATTTTTTTTTTTTTTTAAATCCCAGAAATGCAAACCTTTTTTTTAAAGTTCGTGCAAGATTAGATTTAAAGGGATTCGATATTTTTTTGTTAATCTTTAACGATTTGTTAAATAAATACTTGAATCTGTTAAATTTGGAAAAGTGATTTTTTTCCATACATTTTTTAATTCTAACTGAATCATAAATTTTGTTTGAATTAACAACTGGAAGGTAATCAAATGTTTTTTGATAATTAGTGGAATTTCGAACTTTTTCGGCCATAAAGTTATTTATTTCAACTGTTTTTTCGGTAATTTCTGGATCAAAGATTTTTTTCCACAACCTTGTTTCGATCTTAAATGAATCTTTTATAACAGTTTTTTTTTTTAAATCATTCGTAAAATTTGAAATCTTTAAACCAAGCCCTTTTTTGCTTTTAATAATTTTACAAAAATTGGCTTCCTTGTTTTGTTTTATTGAAAAATTTTTTTTACTCAAGTGTTTCCGTGCATCCTTTATTTGAATTTCTGTAGCTTTAGAAGAATTTTTCAAAACGTTAAAACCGCAAGAATATTCCATACTTAAAATTTTTTCATTGAACGGGGAACCTTTTCCTGAAAAAATTTTAACCATGGTAAAACCTTTTCCAACATCCAATGGTATTTCCAGATAATTACCCGTTAAGAAATTTAAACCTGGCAGATAATTTACAAGCGATTGTAATGGTTCTTCTTTTCGAAAATTATCTTTATTAAATCCATTACTTTTTAACACATAAATTGTATTATTGACTAAATCTTCAATAGAAGTATCTTTTGGAAAATTATTTTTTAAAAGAAAAGATCTAACTCCGGAAAAAAATATTTTTTCTAATTGTATTCTCGGGTTTATTCTGCATTTTCTTAATTCAGAGATTTTTTCAATTAGTGAAGAAAAATGATTAAATGATCGATTCGGATTTACAATGTTTTGAGATTCCCATTTAGTTTCCTTAAAAGTTTTACTCCCTGAATGTTTGAAAAAAGTTTGCAAAGCTTGCCAGGAAAAACATGAGCTTTTTTTCCAAGAATCAAGGGGTAAAACCTGGAATCCTAGGCATCTAGTAATAGAAGGTTCCGAAGAAATTGATTTTTTCACTGAGATATCTGCAAAGCAGACTTGGGCATTTGTACTCCAAATAAAACCGTTTAGAAGAATCATTATAGAAGATATTACTATTTTAATTTTTTTTAAAGAGAATTTTCTTTTTAGATTAGTCATGTTATACATTTAAAATTTTATATAATATAAAATTTAAGTTTGTGTACACATTTTATTAAAAAAATTTAATTACATAATGTTTGTCACGTTAATCAAGTTATTTTATAATGTTTCTTTTACTGTCTGTTTTTTATGGGGAATTATTAAGGGTCTCAAAGGATTACGATTACTTACAATGTATGAACTGGTAAATTACTTCGGTAAAGGAGATATTATTGATACTCTAATAACATTATCATCTTTGAATTGGGTTTTAAATTTTAAATCAGGATTATTAGATGATTTTAGTTTAGAAAATGGGTGGGTGTCTGAACAATTTATTTTGATTTACCAAAATCTAAAGGATGTATTTGAAATCAGCTCTTTTTTTAACAGTTTATGGAATTCAATTGCAGAATACATTATGATAGTGATTTTTTGTAAAAGACAATTTACTTTAAACTCTTCCTTTTATTTTGCACTATCCCTTATTCTCAAAAATCTTCATTTACCCTGGATCCAAAATTTTAGAAGCTTGGAAGTAACTACAGAAACTGTTTCTCCTGGAAATGAGTGGATAAAATTGATTTCTTTTTTACTAATTATAAGCCTTGAAACATATTTCTCAAGAGCTCATATACATTTCAGTAGACGAAGGTTAGCAAATTGCGTTGTTAGTTCTGAAATAATTTCAATAGCTTTAATTTTAAAAGGACTGACTGTGAATAAATTTTTTTCACTACTAAGTGCATTGTTTCAAAGATTTAATTACGGTCAATTACACTGTTTCTATTTACGAATAGTAATTTTCTCGTTCCTAAGTGTTGCTCATTTATTGTCATTAATGAATCTTGGGTTAACAAAAAAAGTAATTTTCAAATTTTACGTCTGTACTAGAATTTTCCAGTCTACAAAAGAATTGATAGAAAATTTTTCAGAGTTAAATCGATTTAGAAAAATGACGATTAATCTTAATAATTCAATGCACTCTCCGACGGAGGAAGAATTAGAAAATCTTTCTGATCGTCTCTGTATAATTTGTAGAGATGAATTAACTCCTGAAACCTCTAAAAAACTGCATTGTGGTCATGTTTTTCATGTCGCATGTTTACAAAATTGGATGATTAGGCAATATTGTTGCCCAACTTGTTTAACTGTAATTTCTTCAAAATCTAAAGACCAGTTGCGTGATGTTAATAGAATCTCATATGAAGACACTAGAGCTAAAATAGATTTAATAAGTTTAGTAATTGGGTGCAAAAGAAAAACGATAAAAAATTATCCGAATCAAACCTCAAATATTAAGGTAGCTTCTTTTCCCCCCTTAAAGCCTGATCTAGCATCAATAATATTTTCGAAAATTGCAAATCCCCCAACAATCAATTCTTTTGGGGCGGAAAGACAGGGTAATAAACATTTATCAATTTTTGAAAGACTTTTTAAAATTAGAAGTTTTATTTTAGAAAATGTCATTATTGTTTCTAATCCTAATCAAAATAAAGGTTGCCTTGGTACTTCTGAAAGATTAAGATCTTTCATCTGGGAAGGACATAGTTTGGTTGAAACTGTAAAAAATTTACAAAAAATTACTTGTTTAATTCCGATTTTTTCCTAAAAATATAATTAAATTTAAGTTTTTTTCGAAATTGCAATTTATTTAAAAAGTCGTTGTTAAATTAAGTGCATTAAAATACTTTATTCTATACAAAATTCTAACGAAGCCACCTTTTAAAAATTTATATTTGAAATACAAAGGGATTCTAAAAAAATCTTCAATACCTCAATTATAATAACTAAATAAAAATATCAAGAAATCAAAATGCGAATAAATAAAAAAAAAGAGTATGAGTTTAAAGGGAAATCGTTTGAAAATCAAAAATACGAATATCAAAAAATGCAAGTTTTGGATAGTTCACAGTCTTTTCGATACGGTTTTTATCGTAAATCGGATTTCAAAAAAGAAAAAATCAAAAAAATAATAGTTCATTTCAATTCTTTCCTTAAAAATATAAACTCATCAGATCCTTTGATTATAGCCATTAAGAGTCTGACAAAAAGTTTTATCGGAGAAGTCATTGAATTAGTAAAACAATTTTTACATGAATTAGAAGAAAGCGTTGATTGGAAAGAAAGTCAAGTATCCAAAAAAATTATAAAACATGCTTTGCGCTTAAGTTTTTTTGAACATCATCATTCTCTTCAAAAAAAAAAATAAAAACTCATCTGGAGTAAAAATGCTTGTTCGTTTATATTTTTATTGTAATTAGTTTTTTTATTAGTTTAAATTAATTTTTCTCCATTTAAATTTTAAATTAATTTCCAACCTTTTTTTCTCTTAAGCTAGAAATCAAAAAACTTGTTTGAAACCAAATAATTTTAGAAGAATCATAATATGAAAGGATATAAAGTTTATTTTCGAAAATATTAAAAAATATTAATATTTCACGAACATTATCATCCATTAATTTTTTTATATATAACCACAGTATCAATTTAATAAAATATTGAAAAAGATTAATTAACATTGAGAAAAAAATGAATAAAGAAAAAATCTTATCTTTTTTGATTTTAGATTGGAAAAATTTTCAAAAAAACACTTTAAAAATTTTGGAAAAAAAAAGTTCAAAAAAGAGTGAGTTCTTTAATAATTTCAGAACAAGAATTATGGAGCAAATTGTTAACTTTATAAGATTAAACCATCAAATTTACTCTAAAAATTTTTTTTTTTTTTTGTCTTTAGATGGTTACCCTATTTCATTTTCAACATATATTCAAGATTTGGCATCTTATAAATCAAGGGTGAAAAAAAATTTAAAAATTATGTTAAAAATTTTTAAAGAAAATTTTAGAATGCAAACAGTTTTTAAAGAAGTGAAAAATTTAAAAAATACTTTTAAAACAAGGAATGAATCTTACGGATATAATACAATTCTATTTATTATCTACAATTTATCGAAAAAACTAGGGCCAGTGGAAGCTAATATATTTAACTTAATATCAACAAATTATAATTTATTAAATAAGCAAAATTTTGGAATAAATTTAAATATTTGTAAAAAATTAGGATGTTGCTTTAGTTTTTTATCTTTCAGAAAGAAAAATCTGAGTTTAAAATTCTTGGCTTATTTTTCCAATGGATTTTACGGTGAGCCTTATGAAAACTTAATGAAAATAATTCATTGCAATAAATTTTTTCAACTTATATTAAGTTTATTTTGGTTAAATAAGTTCAATAAAGAATTCTTCATTAAAGCTATCCATACCAAGCCTTGTGTAGTGAGTAATTGTTTAATAATTAATGGAAATTTAAAAAAATGCGGCTCCTGTGGGGGAATATTTAAATATTTTTTTTCAAGTTGTATTTTGTGTAGTAAAAGATTTTTTTATTGATCTAAAATTTTTTATTCTTCATTGAATAATTTAATTGCTTCTTTGTGGTATACAAGATCATCTAAAGGTTGGCTTTTCGAGTCTTCTCCGATTTTAAATTTCGTAGAATTTCCAGTTGTTTCGACGAATTGCCTCATTAATCCGGCCCTTTTAGAAGGTTCAGGATTAAAATCAAAAGAATCACTAGACGTAAAACTATCCAACCTTAAATCTTTTCCAAAAGGATGAGGATGTAGATAATGAAATGAAAGAGAAATAGGATTTCTGGATTTTTGAAGATAAACACCCTGTAATCGTGCCAATTGTAATCTTTCTGTTGCAATTTCTCTTACACCGTTTAGAAGTTCTTTTTTCTCTTTCTCTAAAATCCAAGAGTTCCCGATAAAGAAAGGGGTTAGCAATTTAGCTTTGGAGTTGTAATATTTTTCTGTTATGTCGATAGAAGCTTTTATATCCATGTCAATATTATTTGAAATTTGTATTACTGAAATTGCCTCTCTGAAACTTTGAAATGAAAATTCTTTAAGTTTGGATACTAATTTTTCATAAATTTCACTGAGAAGAAAGATAAGGTTTTCTGAAAACACTGCGCGGGATGTTAAGTATGACTGTGTATTTTTGAAAATTTTGGTTTCAATATCAAAAATTTCTGTTAATTCTTTGAAAATTTTACTTGCTTCCTCTCCGAAATTTTGAATTAAACCACCTTCTTCAGTACAAATTTTCCAAGGTTCATTAATTTTTTTAAAGTCTTCCAATAAATTTTCTGCTGTTTTTCTACATAACTGGGATGCTAAAATTTCTTTTAAATTTGTTGAATCCATTAATTAATAATATTTTTTATCAGACAAGATGTATTAAATAAACATAATGTTTTCCCGAGTACATTTAAACGAAATAATATTTTCCAAAATAAACTTCGCGTCTCTTTAAGGAACTTTCAATATCAAAAACATACGATTCTAATAATTTTGAAAGTTCAGTTAAAAAGTTAAAAATTTCTTTTTTTATTAAAAAATAGTTAGAGAATAAAATTTCTTTTTTAATTATCATTCTTAAATAAATGGATGAATTTTTTAATTTTTTTTTCCTTAAAGCTCTTATTTTCTTTTTTTTTCGAAAAAGCTTTTTATAAAATGAAATCGATTGATGGGAATATTTAATTTTCAAAAAATAAATTTTAAAAAATTCTAAGCAATTGGTAGATTTACATCCGTGTTTTCCTCTTTTTAGGATTTTTCCATATTGTTCATTCAATATCCAAAGAGTATCACTTAGAATATTTAATCGGATCAAAATATGTCCAGTGTCTGGGGTGCCATAATTAAACATATCTTGACTAAAAAAATCACTAACCAAATTATTCCATAAAAAATCTTTTTCATGTAAAATTGGTTGACAATAAAAATCATAAGAATAAAATAAAATCCGGGGGAAATTTTTTTGTATAAATTTAATTGGACTTAAATAGATCCTTTTTTGAGCATTTTTTTTATATTTAAAATCATTTATCAAGAAAAAATTTTTTTTGCATAAAAACAGTTTTTCATTATTGCGAAGAAGGACGATTTTTCGTAAAAAATTTTGTAAAATAAAAAAAAAGACCCAATTTTCCGAAATTTTAGATTTTATTTTTAAAAACGAAAATTGTTCCCAAAAAAGTATTTTGATGATTTTTTTAGTTGGAAAAATTTTTAAGATTTTTAAATTCAAGTATAAACCTGGCTTTCCTTTTATTTCTAAAATATTCGTATAAAAATTTTGAAGAAAACTAGTTTCCGTTTTCATCAATAAATTTTTAAAGTTTGTATTTTATCTATACCAAATTTAAAATTCCAAAATCTCTATCCAATGATCGTGTGATATTATTAATAAAAGAAGAACTTTTATCCCTTTCCGAGAATAATTTAAGAAAATTATTTTAATTAGTTATGCAAATAAATTAATAATTAAATAATAATAATAATTTATGGGGTCCAATAACAAAAATAGATATCATGGTGTTAATAATACCGAAACTATTGCCTTGCGGAAAAATATTAAAAGTTTGATCAAAGACATCAGTGGAATTCTGCCCTATGAAAAAAGTATTCTAAATTTTTTGAAAATAGGTAAAGAAAAAAAAGCCATTAAATTCGCCAAAAAACGTCTTGGAAATATCAAACGAGCAAAAAACAAAGTTGATTTTCTTAATAATTTGACTAAATTTAATTAAACAAATACGAATGATTTATATTTTTTCATCAAGTGTTATTAAATTTTAACTATTAAAATTTTAAAATTCCTTTCATTATATCTTAAAAAAAAGCTAAAAATATGGGTACTACATTAATGGCAATGTGTCATGAAAACGGAGTTATTGTAGCCTCAGATTCACAGACGAGCTCTGGTTTTTATATTTCTAATAGAGCAGCAGATAAAATAACAATAATTACAAGAAATATCGTTTGTTTAAGATCAGGTTCATCAGCTGACACGCAAAATATTGTTGATTTTGTCAAAAACATATTAATTAAAGAACAACTCGAAAGAGGAACATCTTTCGAAGTTAGAGCTGTTGCTCAATTACTAAGAAATATTTGCTATAAAAAAAAAGCTGATTTGAATTGTGGTTTAATTTGTGCCGGATGGGATACTATTCATGGGGGACAAGTTTATGTAATTATTCAAGGAGGAACAATTTTAGCAACTCCTTATATATCTTCAGGAAGTGGCTCTATTTTTATTAATTCTTTTTGTGATACTAATTACAAAGAAAATATGGAAGAAAAAGAATCTGAACAATTTATCATTAAATCTGTATCTTTAGCTATTCAAAGAGATGGTAATAGTAGCGGGATAATAAGAATTTGTAAAATTTCTAAGAAAGGAATTTTTAAAAAAGCAATTGTTCCATCAAAGATTTTTTGTTAATTTAGATTTAATTAATAGCGAAATGATTTTGGATTAAAATATTAGCCAAATTTTTCTAAAGACTCTGTTTATTAATTTGAACATGTTATACTTAATAAATATTAGAACCTGCTATCCTCCCAGATTAAAATTTAGCTAGTCTTAAAAGTTCATAATAAATTTCTCTGTTATCCGGGTAAGTATGGAAATAAATCGAATCAAATTCTATGAATAGAAATCTAACGAAGAAAAACCATTTTTCTGTAATTAAAACGATTTCTCTATTAGAACAATTTAAATTTAATTTTGGGGGGCTTTTTCCAAAATCTTTAGTGTACTCATTAAATAGTGTAATTTTTAATTCAAATTTTTTTTTAATTTTTTGTAGAATGTTCCTGATGGGAATTAATTCTGAATACTTCCTGGAAAATATTAATAAATTAAATGACCCTTTAATTTTAAATATTTCGAACATTTTCAATTCAAAAGGTCGGAAAACAGTTGAAAAATTAGTTTTACTGTTTATTACATTTTTTTTAAATATGAATTTTTTTGAAAAAACTATTATCCCGGTTGCTAAAAAATTTTTATAATATTTTGAAAAAAAAGTCCCAGAAAAAGATAAACTTGAAAAAAGTTTTAAATAAAAATCAGGTATTTTAGTTGAACTGATAAATAGTTCAAATAATGGTTTTATACCAGTGCTAATGGGAACGAGTCTTAATTTTATTAGATTTTTTAGGATAAAGAAAAAATTTTCAATATTTTGCATCAAAATTATTTCAAAGGAGTCAATAAAGCAAATACTGATAATGCTTAAAAACTTAAGCATTGTTCTTTTTTTTTTTTTTTTATAGCTCGATTTGTAATAAACATTATATTACAATTTACAGAATTTTTTGAGATTTTCATGTACCGTTCTCCTATCTTCCCGTAAACAATAATATCGTCTATATTTCCGTCTTTAAAATTGTTTCTATGGTCAGCAGGCATTATAAATTTTCCATACTTTAATTTGAACCCCAGATTGTTACTATTTTTTTGAAGTTTTTTTTTCCTCGGGCTGATATTAGTTTTTTTTTTTAATTTTCCACTTAATTTTCTGATTATCTGTAGCAAAGAAGTTTGGCTTGATAAAATAAATAGAAAAGAAATTTGGTAATTTTTTTCACTCTCTAAGTCTTTTAAAATTTGATGTTTAGTAGTGGATATTAAAAATTCTCTCAATTCTTCTTTATTTTCTGCGCTAGTTTCTAACACTTTTAGTTGAATTTGCTTATTTTTCAACGAACCAAGTGATTTAAAAAAACTTATATTAAAAAATTTAGGAAACACTGTATTTTTCGGTAAAAAAAAATTTATTGAAAATTTATTTTTGTCTAACGATAGTTTTCCAAATAATTTTACCAAAAAATTTTGTGAATTTTTAATTTTAATCTTCGGATAAAAGATGAGATTTTGTTTATATTTTAAAAAATCCTTGAAAATTATTCTTTTTTGCAAAAATATTTTCTTTTTTACAATTAACATTTCAATTTTCAATTTTCAATTTTCAATTTT
>Ga0115006_10000384_pt1 | contig 23834 bp, 7 predicted proteins | sample ArcOceMetagenome_3_FD_88943 | JGI IMG/M metagenome (GOLD analysis project Ga0115006, IMG submission 88943) | Marine eukaryotic phytoplankton communities from Arctic Ocean - Arctic Ocean- Svalbard ARC20M Metagenome | ecosystem: Environmental > Aquatic > Marine > Oceanic | place: Arctic Ocean...
GTCGGGTGGGGACGAAGGCGAGGGGGGGGAGGGGAGGGGGGGGGCGGAGGAGCTTGACGGTGAAGCGCTGGGTGGGGAGGAGGAGGGGCTAGATGCGTTCTTGTACAAAGAACGGACCTGTGAGTGCGAGCCCTCTGTGCGGGGGAGAGTGTTTGCTTGCGTGTATGTGCGCCCGCAGCGAGTTGCATGCGAAGGACAGTTAGGGCAAGCGTGAGGGGAGGCACGGTGTGGGTATGGGCATGCCTGCATGCGGGCATGCCTGCATGCGCGGACGCGTACATGCATGCAAATGATGTTTGTCAGCGCATCTGCGAGCCTGATTAGCCAGCGTTCTTCTTGTCACCCTCCGTGTGCGACAGGGACCAAAATTTACGCCCGGCCTGTGGCCCTGACTGGCAAGAAGGTCGGTATCTTGCCCACCACTGCCGTCACAGCCGCCACCTCAGCCGCCTACGTCGCCCTGCCAGCATCTGCTACTGCCCCCGCCCTTGCTCCACCGCCTCTACCCTGGGGCGGCGTTTATGCTGCAACGAGCGGTCCTGATGCGCAAGGATATGTGCACGTGTGAACGCAGATGCTCGGGGCGTGGGAGCAGCACACACGCGGCGTTGCGTCGAATATCATGCGCCGCATGGGCTATGTGCAGGGCGCCGGGCTAGGTGCGGCACGCGAGTAGTGGTGGTCCAGTGTGGTAGTGCTGAGAAGAAGTCGGGATGATGATGCTGCAGCGCGGGTGGAAGGGTGCACAGCAGGAACACAAGTGCGGATGGCGCTCTTAGGCATAGCGCCGCGCCTAGCACGCGACCGGATCCGTGGGTGCCGTGACGCACGCCATGGTGCATGGGCTAGGGTTGCCCCGTGCATGGTTCCTCTCGCGGGGTTCGGTCTCCGGTCCCGCATGCCACGGTCAGACGACTGCGGCAGACACCCGCGCAGGGACGGGGGTTGCAGGGTGATGGGGGGGCTGATGTTATAGAGTCCGCCGCGTGTGCAGGGCCCGACGGCGAAGGAATTATGAATCCTCTCTGCGCCAAGGCCAAGAACGATAAAACGGGACTTGGTAGTGCGTGTGTGCGCCCCGTGTGTGCCTTGATGCTCGTGCTCTTGCCAGCGCGTGCGTGGCTGTGTTGGCGGATGCTTGCGCCCCTCTGTGTACTCGCACTCTTGCCGCGGCTGCTTTCATCGCTGTGCATGTACGCGCATGTGTGCATGCACGCACCGAATGCACTCCTGCGCAGGAGCTCACTGCACATGCCGCGTGTACTTGAGACAAATGCAGGCGCAGACCCAGAGGGCGAAGAAGGAATGCAAGAAGACGAAGGAGAGGATGGCACTAAGCGCAAGCGAGGTGGCGCCAAAAAGTGGACCTCTGAAAAGCAACGGCGGCGAGCAATGGGCGACGACCTCGAAAAGAAAAACTTGAAGGGCTGGGAGCAGGCGCCAGATGACTCTGGCCTGGTCTCTCTTGTGCGTGTGTCTTGTGCGTGTGCCTTGTGCGTGTGGTCTCTCTTGTGCGTGTGCGCCCTTGCCGGTGCCTGCGCGTGTCACCGTCTCGATTTCTGTGCCTGTGGTCGCGCCTGTGGTCTCGCCTGCGCGTGTGCGTCTGGCTGTGCCGGGGACGTGGCCGGGTGTACAGAGAGGCCGTCTGCGCTTGCAGCCTGGTGTGGGTGCCTGTAGGCGAATGACAGTGTGTTCTCTAGGTGGCCACCATGAATAGTTCGGTGATGAGTGGGTACGGATCAGCCATGGGCCGTGCCAACATAGATGCGGTATCCATCAAGGAGCTCCCGATGGCGCTCGTGCACACGCGAGAGGTGCGTCGAGAATCACGCGCGGCCAGATGCGATCTGGCCGCGTGCCATTGGGTCCTTGCGTCTGCGAGGTTGTTTGTTGTGCAGGCAGGACGCGGCCCATTGCGCAAAGCTCGCCACGGCATCGGTTTTAGCGCTTATCGGGCGCCATTAGCGGCTTGCCGTACTGTGCACTGAGCACAGAGCTGTGCGCGGACGCTCACACGTGCATCTCCACGCAGGCGATAATGTTGTCGGAAAAGCAGCGGGCCAAACTGCAAGAAGCGCTGGGGCGCAACAAGGGCAACGTGGGTATGTGCAAAGAGATCACTCGCAAGATTGAGCTGGTCGATAAGCACATGGCTGATCTGCGTTCCGACGAGCGTCTCATCCAGAAACGTCAGGACAAGGCTTCCGGCAAGAAGCTGAATGGTAAGAGCATCTTTTGACGCCGCAACAGCCTCTTAGAGGGTTCAAACACACGACTATTGGACTTGCGAGACAACAGGACGAGAGCATTATATAATTCATTAAACAGATAATGCCAATGGAACTTCACGGGGCGAGGAAAGGGCAGGCGCCACGCGCGCGTGAACCTTGCGCGCGTGCATGTGGAAGTGTGTGCGTTGTGCGGGGGGAAAGGAAGCCTCTGTGGCAACAACCACGATGCTTGGCCACCTTGACCCCACCTAGCCGCACCTAACCGCCTTTGCGCTGCTTCCAATTCATCCACACCTGAAGAGCCAGATGCCAACATGAGCAAGGGCAGTACGTCAAATCGCGCTGGCTACACATGTTAGACGCAGCCCTCCTCCCAATTCAAGCAGGATATCACCTTCCAGTCTGTGGACTGTGGCTGGTCGTTAATGCAGGATTGACACAGGTAAGTCCCAGGCACCTGCAAAACACGAGGAGAGTGGCAATGAGCAACAGCTTCGGGCGCAGCTGCACACACAGCGACGGCGCGAAACGGGACCCGACAGCTTGATCGCAGGTAGGGAGGTTTGAGTCTCCGTTCCACAACCCGCATCGCCGAACCCCTGAGAGGTTTCCAGGATTCGCGGGTTTTGGACGGAGGCCCAAACCTTCTTTCCTCGATCAATATGCAGAGAAGAAAGAAAATGTCGAGGGCAAGGCAGTACATCAGTACGCAAGAGGAGAGAAACGGGCATATGACAGCGGGCAACACACCGTAATGCTGCCGTTGGCAATTGTCTGCTGCTCGATCAGCATCACCTGTGGCGGGTGTGTTCAGTGTGTGCGTGCACTTGTGTGCGTGCACGCGTGCGCGTGCGCGCTGTTGTGTGTATATATTGTGTATGTGGTGTCCGTCCAATGGTCTTCTTTTTCTGCAAGTCCAGGAGAAAGGTGTATCCCCGCGGATCGCACCTTCGCCTTGCCTCTGCACACTTGGCACACGCCAGGTTCTGGGGGCTTGCTGTTGTCGTGAGAGCGAGTGGCAGACGGCGACGGCGGCACAGCGGCAGACGGCGACGGCGGCACAGCGGCAGCTGCGGGCTCCCCGTCTTCCGCGGCAGGAGGCTCTGCCCAGAGAAGACAGGGGTCACCTCCACGCCGCCAGACGGCGAGCCTACTGCGCGCGCCTCGACCAACCTGCGGGCGGCGCGGACTCGGCGGCCGGCGTCGGGGCAGCCTCCTCGGCCGGCGGCGCGGCCTGCGGTTCCGGCGTCGGCTCCGCGGCGGGCGCCGGCGCCGCCGCCGCCGGTTCCTGCACGCGCATGAGTACTCTCAGTAGTCCGACGCGCGGCGGCCGAAACGTGCATGGAGGGGGCGTGCATGAAGCCGAGCATGGCAGCAGAGGAGCGTGGGCTGGCCCACAAGCACCGCCTGCCTGTCTCTCACCGGCGCCGGTGCCTCCGCCGCCGGCGCTGCCTCTGCTTTCTTGCCGCCTTTCTTCTTCGGCATGGGCGTGGCGTTTTCCCAGTTTCAAAATAAGGCTGCGGCGGCAACTTGAAGGGGCTGCGGTCCAACAAAGGGCCTCCATCATGTCCTGGCCAACCGGTGACGAGCCTGCCGTGCCCGGCGGGCAGGAGGCGGAGCGTCTGGCAGACAGGCTCCCGCGGCCACCCCCGCACCATGCGTCCTGCGCGACGGCGCCGCGCGGCGTCAGCGGCGGCTCCCCCCCCGCTCCCCTCTGCTCCGGCCGCATGCTCAGGGTGGACCGCGAGGCCCGGCGACGCCGCGCGGGCCCGGAGCGTGCTGCCGACAGCGGCACGCCCCATGAACGGGCGGCAGGCGAGCACAGCAGATTGTGGCGGGCAAGACGGAGCTGTCCGGGCGCCCAGCTTGTGCTCTACTCCGGCCGCATGCTCGCCGTGCTGTGCCTTTGCCTGTCTGCAGCGCGCTGCTCGACGCCCGCGAACGAGCAGTGGAGCAGAAGCCATGGTATGCAGGCGGGCCGGGATCACGCCAGCGGGGTGGACCTCTTCTTTGCGCGCTCGGCAGCGCATCAACACATGCAGGCGGGAAGAGGCAACGCAGAGGAGACCCTCTCGTTCATGTTCACAAAATCTGGAGCGTATCGTCTCCTCGTCAAGCCGCAGAGTCCCGCGAGCTTCATTCCTCTAGCCCAGTTACGTGCATCAGCATCGTCATCATCGTTCGTCATCAGCGTTTCGTCAGGATATCCTTCACCAAGGAACTCCAAAGCTTGCTACATAGCGCCGCCAACCGCCAACGACACGGAAGCTGACTTTAGTAGCGAGCTCCCGTGTGAAGCGCTCAATGCCACCCTCACCGTGCCTTTCGACAAGACGGAGCCTGTGTCGGCGTTTCTAAAAAACAAGATCGTTGCTGACTACGAGGCAATGAACATTTCAAACGTTTCAGTGGCGGAGCTCCTCGTTGATCGGGAGCTTGACATGTGCATGAGCAGAAAATGTCTGACGCTGCAGGTGAGGCGATATGATTCGTGGAATAACCCTGTGACCTCCGCGGACATGGTGAGCGAGATTTCTGCCGAAGTTCAAGGCGTGGATTCATCCATGTTTGAACAGGTCTCACGAGGAATTTCTACTGTCATGTCCGATGGAATGCTGAGGAAGTGGGAAACCTACCAGTGGATAGGGAGGGGTGGGAAAAGCTCGATCGGTAACACCACGTGTCGCCAATTTGCATGCAACGCTACGAAGCTACTTGGCCCCGAGACAAACGTCATAGCTTGGGTCGTCGTCCGCATGGATGGTGTCCCGCTTGGGAAGGGCAGCCCATTCAAAGTGCGAGTAACAGGGGGGGGATTCCACTCGTTCATGGTTGACCCTGCGTCCATGCTCGGGCAAATCCAAGCTTACAGTGGCGCAGCGATTCGATTGATCCCAGTGGACAAGGCGGGAAATCCAGTCAAAGGGGCTTTCTCGCATGACGGCCACTGTGACCCGAAATCATCCTGTGCACGTATGACCGATGCGATTGAAAAAGAAGGGATCAACATAGCAGCAGAGTGCTATCGCAATGGTGCTCTGATAAAGACACGTTACGAACTGGATGTCGCTGCAAGCATTCGACCATTCCGACCTGACACGACTTGCACACAGAGAGGCTGCGGTTCTCCCGCAAGTCAACCCTCTCGCACGGAGTGCATGTCTTGTCCGTTCGTAAATGGAGAAGCTTTGATCGCCTCCGTTCACAGCGATGCTGCAATTTCGTGTCTATTGAACATGACATTCAACGAAACCCGCATTCAAAATCCCATCCGGACGCAGAATACTGTTGGCACAGAATTTTTTGGAACGACGTTGACAGAGGGGCAGTCAGTCTTATCTATTGTTGCTGGAGAGGCAAATGCAAAGTTCAGCACTGTCCGATATCCCTGGGCAAATCAAACGGCCAAGGAGTTTGAAGGCACAATCAGCCCCAAAGGCGCATTTGAGCTGGTTGTGACGCTGCAGGATAGCTATTCCAATCCTTCAGGGGGGCTAGTCGGCGTTGTCGCAGAGCTGAGGCACCCTGAGATGAACGTGAAATTGGATGCTCCAAAATACAATGTGACATCAGGTGGGTTTCATGTGATTGGGCACGTCACGGTTTCCGGACAGTATCGTCTGCAATTGGCATTAGAACCTTTTTTGGTTCCTCTTGGGGGCTCTCCCTTTCTTGTGGACATCGCTGCTGGCGAGCCTGTGATTCCGCACACTTTGCTGATTAAGCACCCCGAAACTGTCACGATTGATGCTTTTGGTCAATTCTTTTTTCAACCGCGCGACCTATATCTTAATTTCGTGACGTCACGTCACGAGTTTTTTGATTCGAAAAACTATGCTGGCGCGTCGCCGAATAACAAGGCTCCAGGCTTCTGGGTCTGGGTCGTGCCACGCAATATCAAGGACAGAGACACAGGGCAGACCTTAGAGCCAATTTTGGACAAATCAGGCTTCAACATTCTGCGCTGTGGAGATGACCCCGATCCTTGTTTAGGAAATGATCCAGGTCTTGGTGCCTTCGTTGCTGCCTTTCGCCCTGAGTACGTTGGCAAATATTACCTCGAGCTGCAATATTGCGACCCTCGTACGCATGTCAGCGGTGTTCAGTGCGATGCAGAACCTCAAGCCTACAACCATACGTCAATGAAACCACCGCAGGCGCCCAACCCGTGCGGGATTCTCCCTGCTGGCAAAGGTGGTGCACGGACTGGTCTTGCGTGCACGCTTGATGCAATGGGCTTCACGGTGAGATTTTTCTTTTTGTCATTTCGCTTTTTCGCGCTACGCACGCGACACGTGACAGTATGCTGAGTCTAGTGAGGATTTGCATGTTTTGCAGGTGAACATCATCCCCGACCGCATCGTCATTGCTCAGAGTGTTATGACTTTGGATGAAGTTCTACCGATTGGTATCCCATATACAGTGCGGGTGTCGCCAAACGACCGTAGAGGACGAGCTTCTGCTACTGTTGAAACTCAATGTACATATGACATGGAATACTTTGAAATTTTTCGAGCAGGTGCATGCACTTTTGACGAAGCGACAAGAGAGCTCTCGTTTGTGGTGCAGCCAAATGTTACCGGGACCTACTGGATAACAGTTTACGTCGATGGCTTCCTGATGGCGAATCATCCCATGAAATTTTCTGTGGCAACTTCACTTGCCCACTATGATCCCGCAACATCCACTGCGACGGGTTCTGGTCTGAGGGTCGCAGGAGCGGGGCAGAACGGCACGATATTCTTGTTTCTGAGGGATTTTTGGGGGAACACGATACGACCAGAATATCACATGCCTCTACTCGGATACCCTTTCTGGAGTGAATGTGGTTACAACTATGATACGCTACAAGATGGAACCCCGACAGCTGGATACGGCAATCCCGGCACATGGCGATGGGCTTTACCTCACGGTTGCAAGATTGGACTCCATCTTTACAGTGTAGACTGGCGAGGTTTCCCCACGCGGCCGGCACGCGGCTTTCAAGTGCTCGAAATTCGCCCACAGCCGGACGGCAGCGTGAAATTCGTTTACCGAGTCCACGAGGCCGGCTTGCATTCGTTGTACTTGCGATATCTCAATTCTGATCGTGCTGGCTATATCTTGCACAATGAAAGTGGACATCTGTCGCTTGCGTCGATGAACCGAAGCAGGGAAGGGCAGATACACGGTAGCCCATTCCAATTGACCGTCGTTCCTGGGTCCACGTCATTTGAAAGAACGAGGGTCATAGGCCCTGGTGTATTTGGTGGATCTGTCGACAATACCCAGTGGACCAGGTTTGACGTGGTAGCATACGATGCATTCGGGAATCCTGGCACATGCAACGCGGCAGAAGTAGAGGTGATCGTTAAGGACTCAAATAATCAAGTAGTCGAAAGTTTGGTGGAGGATTCAGATGGAAATCCTTACGATCAAGACTGCCATGTATTTTACCGTCCGAAAGTAGTCGGAAAGCATCGAATTGATGTGAATGTTCGTGGTCACATTCCGCACGGCGCACCCTTTTTTCCAACGATGACGTTTGGGACAGATACTGTGGTCGACTGGATGACACGAGGTCGTCTAATCACATCCAACACAAGGTATCCCTGCTTTTGGAACCTTTCACAACCAGTCAATGAACGGTGCCATGCAACCTCGAAGGGCGGGTCCCCATTTGCAGTGAGAGTTTCTGCCAGAGATCCCAAGGGATTTCTTCCGTCGGACCAGACGGATGTTTTTTCCGTCAAAATCCACGAAGAAAGCACGGGAAGTGTTTCCGATTTGAAAACATATCGTCTATTTCAAGGCGAGCACGAGGTGGAAGCCATGTTGACGGCGTCTGGCGTTTACCACATTTCCGTATCAATGACGTCCAATACAATCATATTTGATTCTCTCGGTACCACTTCTGTGACGCTTGTTGTGGCACCTGGGCCTACACACCCAGCTTCATGTCTGATCAGTGGAGAAGGGCTTTCAATTGCCACAGCGGGAATTGTATCGTCATTTTCCATCACGCCCAGAGATGCATATGGGAATAGACAGGTTCCGACTCCATCTCCAGACCCGCGGCTCAACGCTCCGGGAGCAGGTATCTTTCACGTCAGATTGCAGGGCCCCACGAACACGCTCAGATTTGCATCTGTATCCGAAAATCCGGATGGCACATTCTCGGCGTCGTACTCTGTGCAATGGATGGGGCAATACTCTGTGGGAATCACGATGCTTGACGAAGTTCCAGCCCTGGCAATCTCCGGTGCTGCCGTTGTCAAAAAGTCTCACTTTAGGTCAGGACTAGACGGTCACGTAGAAACCGCTCCTGGTCGCAGAGTCTCGAATGTATTGCAGCCAATCATTTTGCAGACGGAGCCGAACGTACCATCGTCGGGCTCACCGTGTGATGAATTATGTTGCGAAATTGCTTCACGTGCTAAATATGTTGACCTTGGGAAGGGTCCAGCCGTAGCTGGAGAAAGTTTCAAAGTTGCACTAGAACTGGTCGATATTTGCGGCAATCCGACTCTGAGTATTGGGGAGGATGCGAAAATGACATTCTACGGGCCGCTGAGTTCTGAGTCGACGGCAGCCTTTGTAAAGGCTCCATTGGATCCGGGCTTAACGCCATTAACTTCTCGTGCAAACAATATGCACGAGTTGCATGAGTGGCAGGAAACCTTTTTGCTTACCATTAGCGGCGATTATGGGATTGCGGTATCACTGAACGGAGCTCTTGTTGATCAGGGCGTGTCTATAATCCGGGTTCTGCCAGTGGATTTCACTGCAACTGAGCAATGCATCCTTAACAAAAATATTAGTACGGAACCAGTCGTAGCGGCAGGGTTTGATTTCCTGATCTACGTCCGAGACCCATTTGGCAATGACCGCACGGCGTCTTCTGAAATCTTCGAGTTAGACCTGTATCCAATTGAGGGATACTACGACGGAGTATTGAAGATGACGACAGGTGTAGATTATATATCTGGTGGGACGTATCATGCTAGAATCACGGGTCTGGGAACATATGGTAGCCATATTTTGACCATCAGGCACGAAGGACGGCATGTGCACGGCAGCCCGTTCCAGATTAATGTTATTGGAGGATACCTGGATGCTGACAACACCGATGTGGCATTTACTCGTGTAACGTCCGCTGGCGAAATGGATATTGCAGAAAGAGTTCTTGCGCTTAGAGTTGATGACACTCTGAAGTTGAAACTGCAAGGACGAGATGAGAATGGAGCTTTGACCCGGCTTGGGCTTGGAACAATTTCATTTTCTGTTGTGCACGAATTACTAGGAGACATAACTCCTACAGCCGACGAGCTAAACGCGTCTCGCACTCAGACCCTGTGTACTGAAACCAACTATGGCACAACTTGTGACGTCCCTCCGCCACCTGCAGAAATGCCACTGTTCTTCTATGAACCCACGGTTGATGCAAACAGCATTGCGAATTATGAATTCAGGTACCAGGAGCGAGCCAAATGCCGGTCGCTGTCTGGCTATGATGTCGTGGAGACTGTGTTTCATAATACAAAATTAGTTGAATATCCTGTCGTAAGGCAGGAGCTTGGGGGCCAGTTCGGAAATGAAACTGTTAATAGGACGTACATTATCAGAGAATACCATCCAACGACGCCTTTCGACGTGTCACAATGTGAACAAAAATGTGCCGAATTCAATTGCACATGTGCAACATTAATCCAAGGGAGCGGGACATACAGAGATGGTGTCTGTATTGCTCTCGGAAACTCATACTTCTTGGAGAGATTTGGCGAGCTTGAATCCCCCGGAAATGCCTCAATGGTCATCATCACGTCCAAATACAGGCACAAACCCTGGGAAACGGTGCACTATGAACGCCCTTTGGTGTTCAATGTACGATCTCGCGTGTCCGGCAACATCAAGCTGCATGTAAACATCCGTGGGCAGAAAATTCGTCAGAGCCCTGTGTTGCTCTTCTACTCTCCTGGTTTACTATCAATCAATGAGTCTTCCATCATTGTGCAAAATGAGAATTTCGATGACATATGTCTCCATTATGCGCAGACAAATTGTGTCGCACCTGCTGCAGGTCAAGATTTTACGATGTATTTCACGCCTAGGGATGCCGAGAATAACTATCTGGTAGGCTCTCCCCCGGAAAGCCAATACCGCATCCGTATACAGCAAGGCGGCGAGAAGTTTGAAGGCCTATTTCAGCCGGACGGAAAATATTCGTTGTCCTACGTCTTTGCACCTAAGGTGTCTGGCATTTTTCAGATATCTGTTCAGCAAGAAACGCCATTCGGTGATGTCATGAAGCCCTTCGCTACCAGCACATTAAAGCTCCCCCTCAAATCTTCGCCCAACAGCATGTCTGGTCGAGAAATTTCCTTTGACCGCTCGAGCTGCACTGCAGCGTGCAATCTTGCGGCAGTCGTCCCAAATGATGTGTATGATAACTCTTTCGATGCTTCCTACAACCTGCTCCTCCTAGATCTTGAGATGCATGCCTACCTAGAGCAAGGTGTTCTTTCGAATTTGATCCCTGCATCTAAGGATACTGGTTCGTCCACATATGAGTTTTACTTAACCCGATCGGGTCGGTATTTGATTGACGCAAAGTCGATTCATGGGCCAAGCATCCCAGGTTCACCGCTGGCTTTGGAACTGGCACCGGCGCGGGCATGGTCCAACGTGACACAAGTGATTGGACCTGGCATCGCAGAGGTTACAATTTATGAGAAGACATTCTTTGACATCGAAACTCGAGACCAATACGGAAATTCTGTGCCATGCAACCGCGACGAAGTTGCAGTGGAAATCGTGAAGGGCAGTTTCACCGTCAGAACGAACACCACGAGCGGCAATTCATTTCGTCCGAGTTGTCGATCCGTGTATATGGTCACCCTTGCCGGCATGTATAGTCTGCAAGTCTTGATGGGTGGCAACGTCGTTGCCGCCTCCAACATCACAACTGAGCTTCCTCCTGGAACAATACCATCCATGACAATGAGTCCCACAAACTGCTATGTGATATCGTCTCGCACTTCTCGCAGAATCGGTAGAAAATGCTTGACCACGAGAACAAAAACTGCGATTGGCGATGAACTTACAGTCAAAGTTCAGGAACGAACAGCTGGAGGGGGATTGGTAGGAGAACTGGCCACGCTAATAGCAATTGAGGGCGAGAACGCAACTGCTCCACACGTTGTGAACCATCCCAACTACACCCGGCCCCAGTACCCTTGGACTGTAGAAATTGAGGAATGTGACCAACTACTGTACCTCCTGACTGACTATAAAGTTTGCAGTCCCATTGGGAATATTCTTATATATCCTCTGTCGGCAAATAGCGATACTCTTGGGGACTACTCCTTTAACGAGACGTTACAAAGAACTGGCATCTTCAAAGTCATATATAAGCTGCCTGGAAACTTTGGCTATTTAAGGACCCCATGGTATATAGATGTACAGGCGATGGAAACTGACCTTTCAAAAGTTCAGATTTTTGGAAGTGGGCTTGACATGGCCTATTACAGTGAAGAATCGACTTTCACCCTGCAAGATCGCGACATGTATGGAAATTTGCGAGCCGGAACTGAGCTTGTGTCAATTGATTTCGTTCGTGACTTTCGGTTCGAGTTCGAAGTCGTAGCAGAGAGCGCACAGACCAATGTTGATGTGAAGATTAGACCTGAAGCGAAGTGCCTCATGAGTCAATGCATTCTGTCGGGAACCTACAACATAGCCTACAAAGCTGCATTGCCGTCGACGTGTTCGTTTAGATCTTACTTGACCTGTCCTGATGCGCTCAAGGCTGCATCTGCCACAGTCGAGGTCTCATACAAAAAGACTACAGTTTTTTCGAGGGTTGTGGACATCGCGCTAGAGAGGATTAATTACGTACCGTCGACTGCTAAGGTCCAAGGTTTCGTTGGGTTTCCTGAAGGGCAGGTTCCGTCGCTACTAGCGGGGTTGCCATACACCCTGAATGTACAACCGCAAGACCAGTTCGGAAATCGAATGCTTCCCTCCTTCGAACGATTGAACGTCGCAGTGGAGCAAGGGCAGCCCGATATTGCAATGGGCAAGTCAGATGGAGATTCGATATTTTCGATCAACATGAAGACCACTGTTGCTGGCTCCTACAGCATTACGGTGTTCGATGGCGAGGCACATGTGAAGGGAAGCCCGTTTACCATCAACGTGCTGCCTGGCCCACCGAACCCCCAATCGTGTGACCTCCAAGGTGCCTCAGCCTTCGTAACAAGTGTGGGTGCGCCCAATCAAATTTTGGCAAATCTCGTCGACACCTTTGGGAATCTGGTGACGGAATCGAACGAGGCGTTGGTCACTGCATTCATTTCGACGGTGCCTGGCGCGCCTTTGCTGCAAATTCCAGGTATTCGAACCGGTAGCCTGGAAAGAATCCAATACGTCATCACTCGCCCTGGTAATTACAGGATGCAGGTGAAGGTCGGCGATGTTGTTGTTGACAGTGGTAGGGTGACAGCAGGCAGCGTGGTGGTGCCTTTGACAAGAGACGGTCATATGATGACCGTGCTGGGTCGTGGCACTTGTGCTGCTCAGTGCCAAGCCTTTGGTCAAGGGCTGACTATTTCCACTGCAGGTCTCAAAACTACTTTCTTTATCTTGGCGAAGGACGAATTTGGGACCTTTCTTGAGCAACGCGGGGAATTCTTTGGAGTGACCGTCGATGGTAGACTAGACTCGCGATGTTCTGTCAGTACTGCTGATGGATACCAAGGTGGCTGTATGTTTACGACATCTGGAAGCTACAGCATTGCCCTGACTTTCGGAGGCGAAATCATTGCCGACAAACGTGTACACATTCTGAAAGTAGAGCCAGATACGACTTATCCTCTGGCGAGTTATCTAGAGCAGAAATCGCCCAAGGTGTTCGTGGAGATGGTCGATGGGCAGGTTTATCAGTCAACAACGAATTTGGAAGATGGTGCGTTTCTCGGATCGGTGGGTCGCAATTCGTACACGCTTGTACTCCAAGATAGGTACGGCAATCGCCTCAATAGCATGAATTTTGCGGCTGCCTTTAATGGTAAGAATAGCTCTAGGACGGGACATGACGTGCGGTTTTGGGTGAAAAGGTTGCTGGTAGACTATGCAGGAGGATTTCTGATGAGAGAAGAAAATGCTGCGGCATCGGTCACCAACTCAAGTCAAAAGAAAGAAGAGGAGGACGGGCTAGATGAATTTGGCAATCCCATTAAGGCAGTAATCGTTAATGCTACTGAGGAAGAAGACGAGCCGATCACCGAAGTGCCCGACCAGCCTGAATTTAACAAGACAGTCGTTCAACTTGCTGATGGCACATACTCTCTTTCGTTTCACACAAATTTGGCCGGAAAATATCGCTTGCAGGTTTACATTGACGGTTTTTTGATTCGCAGACACATCCCTCTTGTTGAGATAAGTTGGGCCCAAATGGGACAAATCAAAAGCAATCTCGATTGTTGTGTCCCTTGGGATGATTTAAGAAAGATCCCAAAAGTAGACGGCGTGTGCCCCGGAGCAGGATCTTCCGGGCCAGTATGCGGCGATCTCATCACGCTGCTTCCTCTTGAAATCGATCCTAAGCAATCAGTGATCCTTGGCAATGTAACCAAGGAATTCCGCAAGCTTGCCAGTGGCGATGGGGAGGGAAACAAAGAATCCCCTGTATTCCGGGTTGCGACCTTCGATCGGTACAGAAATACGATATCCGCTGCAAATTTCGAAATGCTGGTGACGATATACGATAGCAACGGTACTGTCGTTGTGCAAGATGAGATGACATCATTGCAACCAACTCCTGTCGAATTCAACTGCCGCACAGTGCCTGCCAATCCGAAGTGTGGAATGTTTGAGTATCAATGGACAGGGCTAAGTGCCTCTAGGAGCGGAAAATATCTGATTGACGTGACATACAACGGCATTTCGGTTGGAAACGACAAGATAACCTCGCAAATTCGTTCAGTGGATCCTCAAATCAGAGAATGTCAAATCTGGGGTCCAGGACTCCAGATCTCCGTTGTTAATCAAACGACATACTTCTATTTCCGGGTCAAGGACAAACTCGGGAATGATTTTGAGCCTGATGCAGTCGATGATAAGCTAGTTGCAGTCGATTTCGGAGGGACGGCTGAATTCTTTGGCATTTCGTACCCTGGGCTCGACCCGGTGCCAAAACTTCAAGTCGATTCCGTGAACTTTAATCCGAGGACAAGAATGATATATTTTGGATATGGTCTGTTTCAAGTTCAGTATACACCTTGGCTGAATGCGTCCAACGAGCGGGGCAATATCCAAATGAAGTATGGTGACGGCATTTTAGCGACCCCTGGAACTGGTGTATTCTTTGCCCCGCTCATTCTTGGTCCTGCAGGCTATGACGCGTTCAAGCCTGCTGGTGTTACTTTGGTGCCTGATTCTTATCAATCCTTCGCTACAGGATCAGGTCTGTATAACCACTTTGCTGGGGACGAAATCGAGGTGACTGCTCATGCGATGACGAGCTACAAAGATATCGGCGGAGGGTATTGGCCATCTACAACAGACGATCCCAACAAACACTTTGTTGTTGAAATTCGGGGTCCACCAGGAGTGAAAACGAGGAGATTCAGACCGAGAAGGGGCAGCACACCTGTCCCTTGGCAATTTCAGACGAAATGGATTTCTACTGTCTCTGGCATGTATTCCATTTCTATCCTGTATGATAACGTGCATCTTCAAGGCGACTCCAGCACCAATGTGATATTGCTGCCATCAAGTCCATACAGCGTCCAGGTGTTTCAGGCGCCGGTCCAGCCTAAGTTCAGTACTTTGTCTGGGACGGGCCTGAGTGCGGCCAGGATAGGAGAGATTTCGACCTTCCTCGTGTCCACACGTGATGCATTCAACAATTCCATCACCAGTTCAACTTATAATGCGTATAAAGGTGACGAATTTGTCAATGCGTCTTTGACTGCATCGAAAGGGCCGGCAGTACATGCTCGCACAGTCAGTTTGCGAGATGGCAGCTACCGATGTGAGTACACAATCACCAAGTCCGGCCAGTATTCTCTCATGATTATGATCAACGGCGTGCCTGTTACAAATCCCCCGTTGCGTGTCATTGCAACAAATTTTCCGGATTTCCGGTTCACAACGTGGTTCATGCAGCGTGCGGGATTGAATGGGGAAATGTGCAAATATTCCGATAGCCTGACAACCAGAGATGTTTATGGGCAATACTTGCATCCAGGGTGTATCTCGGGGCTTTTATATGCTGGAGATATTTTGGAAGTTCTTGTGCGATTGCGTGATGCAAGGAACAACTCCATTGACAATCCGTTGACGCTCGAAGATGTCAATTTGAAAGTCAAAATCGAGGGCTCGTCTTTTGTAGAGAGACAAGCAGTTCCATTGACATACTCGACCTTCAGCTCTGTAGCTGGGGTCACGCGAGCAGGGTCTTACTCGATATCAGTGTCGATGGGTGGAGCCCTGCTTCCTGGCTCGCCATTTGCATTCGAAGTCAGCGCTTCGCTACTTTACATCCCTGCGTGCTTCACTACAGGTGATGGCTTGCAGTCGGCCGTGCTCAATCGTACTCGCGGCTTGATTATCCATGGCCGCGACATTTATGGGAACAATCAGACGCTGCTGCAAGCAGAATTAGAATTTGGTGTCCACAACTTGGCGGACGCTACTATCGAAGGCGTCACTTCAGTCCAGCTCGGCATGTTAGCGTATCTACAATACCGAATCGAGGTGCCTGGTGATTATCAAGTCAGTGTACGTTTACTAGACCCTGATTATCGACTGCAAGTAGTTCCAGGGTCGGACGTTGTCGTTACAGCATTCTTGCTGCCGAGCCCACAAATATTGGTCGCGCAATTCACGACGTATGGTGACACGATTCTGATTCAGTTTGATCGTCCGACTGACATGGCTTGTATGCATGGAAGAGTTCACGACTCCTGTCTGGCCGAGAGCAGCCTCGTGTATGAAGACTGTTGCTTTCTGTTTCAAACTACGTCGTGCCAAAGGTTGGGCATGAGTAATCCAGAACGCAGTGCCAAATGTATATGGCAGTCTCCGTACGAAATGGAAATTATACTGGGATTCGGGGTTGTCATTCTGCCCCGGGATAGACTGACCCTGAAGGGCGTGATTCGCAATCCAATTGGCACGTCGAATTTCGTTGAAGGCTCAGTGCATATCGATCCTCCAACTGAAGTTATGTATCCGATCCTCTCAACAGCATACTTTCCATCAGCAAGCACATGCCAGGATGTATGGATAGATGCTAGTTTGACAGTAGGAAGCGGAGGAAGGTCATTTGAATTTGCTTGGAGTGTTGGTCCCGAATTACAACCACTGCACAACGAATTGAAAGCGAAACCGAAGACTCTTGACCGCATTGAGTTTGGACATAATCGACTCAGTGCTGGCATAACGGAGATTTCCCTCACGGTGAAAAATTTCTTGAATTACGCCACTTCTTCGATCATACAAATTAAAAGGGATACAGCCAATACGCCCCTCAGAATTATGATCATGGAGGGTACAAACATCTCGATGTACAGCAGACAGCCTTTGACCCTGACCGGCAAAGTGGAAGCAAGCTCGTGCTCTACTGTGTCTGAATTATACTTGAGATGGTCGCAAGTTCGACCAATTGCTGGGCCTGCATTGAATTTTGAAAACCTTACCCTCACCAATACTATACTTAGTTTACCGGCATACTTTCTGTCTCCCGGCGCATCATATGAGCTCTCATTCGAAGCTCGCGGTATTATTTCAGGGCGAGAAGTTAAAGTTTCTACCCCATTCAGAGTTGAGGTCCTGAGCAGTCCCTTGGTTGCCAATATTGCAGGGCCTTATGGTCAAGTTTCAAGAGATTCGTTGCTTGTATGGGATGCTACTGCAAGCTTCGACCCGGATTTGGGAGGCTCTCTACAGTCAGAAGGGAAATTAGAATATGATTGGTCTTGCAATCCAGTGCTGACGTTGCAACCAGATTTTCCGTGGAAGGCTGCAACTGTGTCAAACGCATCGTGTTTCTATGATTTCGATGGAATCCTCTTGCAGAAACGACCGCTTCTTAATTTGACTGGGATATTGCCAAGCAGCTTCATGTGTCTTGGTTGCCTCTCTGGAACATTCAGGATCAACGTAAATGTGTCTCGAAATGTGCTGAATACCGTGCGTTGGGCTATGGCAAGTTCTGTCATTTCGATTTCTGAAACTCAACAAGGGGACTTGGTTGCGGGCATAATTCCTGTGCCAGATATTAAGGTCAGTCCGTCTAAAAGACTCTATGTGGATGGGTTCGATGTGGTCGATCCTCTGAGTCCGACTCCAACGTCTGGGTTGCAATACGAGTGGACTTTGTTCAATCAGGTTGGTTGCTGTTTAGGAGGATTGAACATGAGTAAGGATTTAATCAGAATTTTCCCAACTGGCACAAATCGCCCGTTCCTGATCATCAAGCCTGAAACGTTATCACAAGGGCTCGAATATGTCTTCCAGTTTACTATCAAAGACATGGCAAAGGGTACATCGTCAAGTACATACGTGCATCTTACCGTCGATTCTGGTCCTCGCGCTGGAAAATTTTTGGTTGCCCCAGCTGATGGCACAATGATAGACACGACTTTCCAATTGGAGTGCCTTGACTGGACCGATGATGTCGAGGATCTTCCCCTTGAATTCGACTTTGAATATACTGCGCCTGGCATGGACTTTCCAATCCCACTTCTATCGACAAAATTACCTAAAGTTGATCTCAAATTTCCCGATATCTCCAAAGATCCTGTGACCTCTACTATATACGTCAAGATCAGAGACATTCACGGCACTTTGCACAGAGAGGAACGCACTGTTTTACTGCGCCCATCCTCGATAATCTCGCTCACACAGGCTAAAACCTTCGTGGAAGATATGCTCGGTGTTGAGCTGCAGCGGGACGTGAACAGCACAGACATGAAGAGAACGATCGAGCGAATCAATATTGCCGTGAGCGTGCTGAATAAGCTCAGTGCTGCTGCGACAAATTCAACAGAACTTTCGAGAAGGTCCCTAGACTCGAATTCCACCATAGCAAGGAGGATACAGGCCCAATTCAATCCTCTCCGTACCAAAATTCTTGCGGCGCTCAATCAGATTGCTATTAAGACAACGCACACAAAATTCACTGTGCGAGCAATATCAACTGCAATGTTCATGGATACTAAGTACCCCGAACAAATTGAGGAGGTTGCATTCAATACCATCATTTCCACTTGTGAAATATTGATGATGCAAAGCGATTTGTTCGTGGACAATATTAATGCTAGCATTCCATTTGCCGGAATTCTTCGTAATGCGCTGCAGGCAAGTCGTCTTTTTTCTACAACCAATGCGACCCGCTTGAACTTGAAAAATGACGAAGTTCTTGTAGGCAAGGTAATGAGCATCAAAAACATCCTTTCACAAGCGATTCTCAAAGACAAGCTTCCGGACGAAGAGTTCGTGCCGTTGCAGACAAGCGCTTTTTTCATCAACTGCCGTCGTGTGAGGGCCACCACAGCCAAAGGGTTGATCATGGGCGCGAATTCTTTGCTGGAAAGCCAGCATGGGCTGACGTTGGAAGGGTCATCATCTTACAGTATTTACGACGATACCATTGACTTCCAAAAACTTCGGTACAAAGTTGATGACGGATCTTTTGTTTTTGGAACGTATGCCTATCCAGGGACAGTTTATGATGTGGAGGCTGCATTCCCGAAGTCCGTCTTCCCAGCTGCATACAAGTCTTTGGACGTCAAATTGTTTCAGCATTCTCCGCCCATCACACAGTTGGGGCCGTTGACATACTTCTACTTGGATTTCGACATCACCCAGTGGCAATTCTCTCCCTTCACAACAGGCGAGAGACAAAGAACGGATTTGGATTGGGCTTCTATCAACTATGGTCGAAGTTCCTCTATTCGGTGTTCGTCACAATTTATCGACTGCTCAGATACAAACCACATATGCACTCCTCCGCCGATAGAAGGCAGCCAAGGTCCAGATTATGCGGACACACATTGCGACAACGCGTTCGATGGAGACGAAACTACGTCGTGGGCTGTGGATCCTAAGGCCATTTCTGACCCCACTGGAGCAGGCTCTTCGGTATCCGTCAAATTTGTGAAACCTTTCATAATGACCATGATCAGATACACTCCTCGTGTCGGCCCCAGATATTGTGCTGGCAACCCAAATTCTTTGTGTGAAACTTCAAGCGGAAACTGTACTTGTATCATCGGGGGGGATCGTGAGCTGTCATTTACCTTTAGCGACGGGACTGTGCAAAATTTCGAACTGGCCGCAGAGAGTTACGACGCCCAAATATTCGATATGATTCCGGTCATGACAGATTCTGTCGATATGACTATTTTGTCCGTTTACAGCAACCCGTCCAAGTGCCCTCCTCGAGACACTTGTGCTTGGTGGCAGCCTGCATGTGTGGATTGGTGCCCGAATGGAGCAGCATCCATCGAATTTCTCTCTACAGAGCCGCTGGTAATGACATATGATTATAACTATTCATACATGAAGAACTACAGCGTGGCTGCAGCATTAGTTTCTGACGTCACAAGTATAGAAGTGCGACAGTACGACCACGTGATGCGTCTGTTCGCCCTTGATACTCCCTTACAACTCAACATGACAGTGCAAAAAGAGCGTCGATCTTCATTCAGTAACAATGATCAAACGATAGTGGTTTGTCGGTCATGGGATGATCGCGTTGGTAGATGGAGTTCACGCGGAACGCTCCTTGCAGGACTTGTCGAAGACCCGGTAACCGGCGGTATGGATGGTGTCCACTCCTGTGAGATTTTCTTTGTATCGAATTTTTCGCTCGTACTAGTAGAGAAGCCGTATGAAAGCATTCCAACAGTGTACGCAAATTCTTCCACCTGGGCACTGAACCAAAATGTGCCCGACAGTCTTGTGTGTGCGAGTGGACTCGCCTTCATTTTCATGTGCTACTGTATCCTGGTTTTCCTGCGATTCAGGGGCTGGCTCAAAATTTGGCATAAGGAGGAGGCTGGCAAGAGGACACGAATGAATGAGTACTTGATCTCGCTGTCTAATCCTCTATTGAGAGGCAAGCAAACTGATGATCGTCCAGTGATACAGCCTTTTTATTATCCAATCGTGGGCCTCCTTAATTCGCGAGTGATTTCTGCGCACGCCGTTGCTCGGCAGCTTCTCTACCGCATCCATCTTTACTCCAACTTAGCGAGGTGGCACTATCTGTATGCCATGGTTACCGGCCACGACGAAATCAGCCGTTTTGCACGAATCACCTCTTTTTTCTGCCTCGTCATGTTCAGCTTTGCCCTCAATGCCTGCACTATCAGCGGGGCTACGTTCAACGGAAGCAGCTCTCTCATTCAGACCAAAGACATGGTGCCGCAACGATGGTGGTATGAGGCTATCAAGGCCGTCTTGGTGATTTTTCCAATTGCGCAGGTGCTGCCTGCATTTTTCAGATTGATTTCAATGAGGCACGAAGACTTTGACCGTTGGGAAATTAGTGACGTGCAGTATGCCAAAGAAAAGGTTAAGCCAAAAGTGGTCTTTGGCATGGATGGCATTGAGAAACGGTCGGATTTGAAAACACTACGGTTCAAAGTAGGTAGTACTGCGGTGTTTGATCTGCTAAATCCAGTCGTCCAGGAAGAAAAGAATGCACCACCTAAGCAAGCAGAACAAACGATTAAGCTGGCAGAGACCGATTCAGACGATGATGTTGGTGCTGGCAGCTTAAAGCATTACGTGCGCAAACTCCGAGAGAGCGACCCTTCGCTCTCACCTTCTGGCCTGGGCGAGAGTGATCCTACGCACTCTCTGAGCCTGTCGATGAGCGTAGGAACAGGGACCGGTACCACTGGAACTGGGTCCACAGGATCCATGAAGCAGGACGACACCAAATTGTCGTCAGAAGACACGAGAGAAATCCGAAAGAGCGCTTCGCTACTTTCAAGGATTTCCGCTAGGCAAGCGGGCGAGAAAGAGTCGCCTGCCAAGAAAGGTGGATTAAGACGACCAGCCAAGCTGGGAAAACAAGCAGACGACATCACGATATCTCGAGACGATGAGGCTCCAACGATGATTCTTGACGAAGATGGCAACGACAAGCCCCGACCACCAACGCCCCGAGAGGAAGATCCGCCTCCAGTCCCACCAATGGGCGTGCCCGCCCGAAATCTCACATATCACCAAGAGAGGAGCCTGCTGCGCAAAAGATGGATGAAGCGACGCGACCAGGAGGCTGCATACTTCGCTAGCCCTCTGCGTAGGGCTATCTTCGAATTGATTTGTGGCGACGGGTACAGTATGTGGTTTCGCGGACAACGTCCAATGGAGCTCCTGTTCTTCCCAAGCTACTTCATCTATCCCGCCTATGCTCTTTGCTTCTTCTGGCTCCTTATCTGCTATTGCACGTGCCTGATCTACACGACAGGCTTCGATCGTGACATGGCCTTTGCATGGGCATATGCGAGTATGACTACCCTCGCGTTTGAGTGCCTAATTTCACAAAGCGTGTTGGCTTTGGCGTGCGGGTGGTGGATTCATATCGATGGTCGCGTTACCTTCTACAGGGCTCTTACCAAGTGGTGCCTGTTCCGTTCAGACCTGATGCCTGCCATGGGATGACCTCATTCTTATTGACCATGTTTTGTGCGCTCGAGAGAGGCACGCAGTGTTGCGTGTGAGAGAGGAGAGTGATTGTGAGTGAGCACATGTGCATACTGTGAGCGTGTGTGTCCCGTATCGAGCTCCATACTTGATTTGTCGCTGTGCTTTAATCAATTGAATTCTGTCTCACGCCGCTGCAAAAGAGCAATATTACTGCCGTGAAATTTGCTACGGCGAATGGGTGCAGAAACGTCAAGTTTCGTGCCTGTTCGAAACTTTGTATATTACTGTAAAAAATCTAAATAAATGCTTTCAAATTCAAGCATCACGTGTGTGCGCTTGCGTGGGCCGTGAGGCTCGAAGGCGTTTAAAGATCCAATTTTTGTCTGACACAAACGGTGAGACAAGAAAGTTGCGAGGAGATTGACGGCAAAAAACCTTGCCAAGCACCAGATTCAGTACAGAAATACTGAGTGGCCTACAGTCAACGGACAAATGGAGTATACGTAAACGAACTAGCCGCACGGGTGCACAAAGAATCAAGACTTCGTTTTCATGTTCTTCTCGATGCGCTTTGCTTTTTTCTGCATCGCGTTCCAAGTAAAATCCAACCCATGCTTCGCCTGCCACGGCAAGCCCACGACAGCTCCCACACCCACACCCACACCGCACACCACCAAACACACGGTGGAGACAATTAGAAAAACGAGCGCCTGCGTACGCGAGCGCGTGGGCAGAGAGCGCACGCGTGCAAGTGCGCATGTTGCGACGGGAAGTGCACGCGAAGGAGTGTGTGTGGTGCGTAGGTATTGTGGTCAGGCGAACGGACCCGCGGATTGATTCCAGAAGCCTCACCCAGATACCCCTTGCCCTCGGCCCGCATGGTGCGCGTAGATCTGCGCAATAGTTCCGATATGTCAGCGGGCAACGACACGCTAATCTCTGATATATCTAAAGGTCGGCAGTCGGGACAATGCACATTCGACTGTCAGCTCCTGCACCGTGCACACATGACAAGAGCAGTCCCCCTCCGTCCCGGGCCCTTGTTGCCCTCTAGCCCACCCAGGCGGCAATGTCTTACCCTCGGCTGCGAACAATGAGGTCATGGAAGCGGTGCCGCAGCCGAAGGCGGGGATTGCTGTACCTCCGATTTCTGCACGACCACACGTTTGTGAGTGCACGCACGCACAGACAGACAGACAGACAGACAGACAGACAGACAGACAACGTGGATTGAAAGTCATAAGGAACCAGCCACACACGCACGCGTACACCCTGCAAGCACACCCTGCACGCATAAGACGAGCAACGACCGTCGTGTCCGGCGGGTACCCTTAACATTGGTCAACATCTCCAAGGGCGCAGGACGCCGGCCGCCTGTCAACCACACGCAATTTCTCAAAGGCACGCCTACACCCTGAATGCTACCCCCCGAATCCAAGAACGCCCGCGGGCGGTTATAGTGCCATGGCGCTAACTGCCGTCAAAATCTCTCGCACAGCATGAATCCGTGAGAATGCCGTCTATTCTTGCACCTTGTATCGCATTGACAAGGGCACATGCATGTGGCATGCATCGAGAGAAGGCTGTCTATTCTTGCAGCGGCTTATTGTAGTGGCTTCACAGTGTCTTCATATAGAAAATGCACTAGGGCGCAGACTTTTCAGAATGCGTGCCCGCACCCGTGCGCCCAGTCACAGCCGCCGCTGAATGCATTCACCCACGCCCCCACAAAAAGCAGGACAAAGGGCCTTGAATGATGACAGCGCATCTGCCCGCCGGCTTTCGTGCTTTTAAAGACTGGGTGTAGGGTCTGGGGTTTGGGGCTCAGTGATGATACCTTCCATGATGACAGTGTAGCCGCCCGTGGGCTTTCTGGGGTCGCCTCGGATCTCGGGAAACGTGAGTCTGCGGGGCAGGCCATATTGAGACCAAAACATCAGACCATGTTTTCAA
>Ga0115006_10000387_pt1 | contig 23746 bp, 23 predicted proteins | sample ArcOceMetagenome_3_FD_88943 | JGI IMG/M metagenome (GOLD analysis project Ga0115006, IMG submission 88943) | Marine eukaryotic phytoplankton communities from Arctic Ocean - Arctic Ocean- Svalbard ARC20M Metagenome | ecosystem: Environmental > Aquatic > Marine > Oceanic | place: Arctic Ocean...
CATAACAATGATATATTATGCAATATACTAGACTTTGTAGAATTATGAATTAAAAAACTGAATCCTTTTAATTTAAAATCAAATAAATTATATATGGAATATTTTTAAAGGATTCAGCTATTTGATTAATGCTATTACTTGTCTAGTATCTGCCCAATGCCCGCACCAAAACATAAACCTAATGCAACCCATAAGCCAATATTATTGGTGATACTTCCGATTATAATTCCAGCAATTAAACCTATTCCTGCACCTGTTGATGTTTTAGATTCTTTCATGTTAGTTGGAAAATGTAAATATATCTTCGATCGTTGTTTTAAATAGATTTGCCATTTTAAAGGCAGTTGGTAAACTAGGATCAAATTTTTCTTTTTCAATTGCATTAATAGCTCCCCTTGAAATACCAATTAACTCAGCTAGTTCTTTCTGAGTTAATTTTTTATTTTTTCTTAGTTCTTTTACTCTGTTTTTCATCTGTATTTTCTTGCATTAATAATATTAGTAGCTACGTAAGAAAAAGATATAAATAACATTAAATATTCAAACTCGGGTTCCTTGTCAATAACTCCAAAATCAAAAGAAACTTCATATGTGAGACCAACAACACAAGCTAATCCTAATGTGATAGCCATTGCTTCAAATTGTATTTTCTTTTGCAACTCGTCATAAGTCTTAAATAAATTTTTATGAGCTACTATCATACCAATTCCAATAGCAAAATTTATTAATAATCCTATTTTAGTAAATATTAAATCATTCCATAATGTGTTTTCTGCACCTGTTAAAAAGGCTAAACTTACAACCCATGCTAATGTCCATCCTAGCAAAACCTTGTTTTGTTTTTTTTGTTCTTTCATAATTCTATTTTTGTAATGTTTACTTTACAAATATATAAAAATTTTCATATAATGTAATGTTTACTTTACTTTTTTAAGAAAAAAGACCAAATTGATTAAAGTGATAGGAGGTATGAAAGCGGACTAGTTTTTTTAATACTAAAGAGGGAATTTGTCCATACATTTGATGAAAAACCTTTTTAGAACTTATTGCTTCAACTTGTGTATAAATTTTAATCAGCTTAATTTTTTCATCATCAAAATTTATTTTTTGAGGATATGTTTTAAAAATTGGGAGTGTTGATGAATTTCTTTTGAATTTTATAATGTTAAAATCTATATAATTCAAATATTTTAGAAAGAAGTATCTGAAAAATAATCTTGTAGATAACCTAGTTAAAAAATTTATTTTCTTTATTCCCAAAGAAACCTCAATAAAGGAATTACAATGGAATAGCATTTGACTAGAACTCATAAGCCCCCATTTTGGAGAGCTGATTTCATCCAGGTTTTTTAAATAATTTTCAATGTTATTCAAATACATTGTATAAATATTAGATTTAGTTCCATAATATAATATTTAAAAGTAATATACTAGACTTTGTAGAATTATGAATTAAAAAACTGAATCTTTTATATAGAATTGAAAAATTATTTTATTTTAATTAAATCCGTCTTGTAAACACTGAATAATTGTTGTCGAATTATATGAATTTGATATGCCTAAGGTATAGTTATTTTTCATTTAATAATTTTTTTGTAAATTATAAGAATGGGGATTAAAAGTTTTCAAGGACCAAAAATTCTAAAAAGCAAAAAAAATTATCAAGATATACTTGTAAAGGACTATATGTTTAAAAATGTAATAACCTTTTCCAAATCAGATTGTATTTATGACGTAATGCGCGAGTTATTTGAACAAAAAATATCTGGTGCACCAGTAGTTAATAAACACGGGGAATTAGTTGGAATTATTTCTGAAAGTGACCTTATGAAAAACATTGTTGATGGACAATATTATAATCTGCCTATTTCAAATACAAAAGTTTCTAAGTATATGAAAAAATCAGTAGACTATATTTCTCCGGATAGAACAATATTTGAAGCTGCATCAAGATTTTTAAAACTAGGCAGAAAAATATTCCCAGTTGTTAAATCTAACAGAATTATAGGCATAATTAGCAGAGTTGATATTATGTATGCAGCATTAAAGATTAGAAGTCAAATGTGGAATTCTTAATTAATTCGTTTTGTTGTAATCCAATACAAATTATCTAAATCTTATTAATCTATTCCATTTGTAGAAGATTATGTTGTTGTATAATCAACCTATTTACGTGGATTAGAAGTTGCTGAATTAATACAAGAAGATATACCAATGGTTTAGTATATTTATAAAAAATAAAATAAATATGAAAAATTCAATTTTACCTTTTGCTTTTCTTTTAATTACACTGATTAGTTCATTACAATTAACAGCGCAAAATTTTAAAGACTTAGATAAAAGCCCAATGGATGTGGCAGCGTTTCCAAGTAGTTACAAAATTTCAGACAAAATAGTAAAAGTAATATATAGTCGCCCTCAACTAAATGGAAGAGATTTAGTGAAATTAGCACCACCTGAAAAGATTTGGAGAACAGGAGCAAATGAAGCAGCAGAAATCATATTTTATAAAGATGTTATTTTTGGAGGTAAAGCATTAAAAGCAGGGACTTATTCTCTATTTACAATACCTTCTTTAGATGGAGATTGGACCGTAATTATTAATAGAGCAAGAAATGTTTGGGGCTCATATTATTATAAGCAAGATCAAGATGTTATTCGTGTTTCTGGTAAAATGACTAAAACTGAGGAAAATATTGAAGCATTCTCAATGATGTTTGATAATGATATGACATTAAAAATAGGTTGGGGAAAGACCGTTGTTTCAGTATCTATAGAATAAACTTTTAACCTTATTAATCTACTCCCTTAATATAAAAAAACCTCACTTTTTCAAGTGAGGTTTTTTTAGTGATCGCGAGAGGATTCGAACCTCTGACCGTCTGCTTAGAAGGCAGATGCTCTATCCAGCTGAGCTACGCGACCTTTTTTTAACGAATGCAAATGTAAAAAAAATGTTTAAATTTATAGAGATCTAATGTTTTTATTTAATTTAAAAATATGAATATACTCTCTACATTGTTGTTTATAGCAAAATTTGATGTAAATCAAAATAATATGAACACATACGCTTCCATATTACTTTGGGTTGTGCCTGGATTTATGGTGTTTATGACTATTGAAATCTTATATGGGCATTTCACTAACAAACAAACCTATTCTTTTATGGATACATTGTCCAGTTTAAGTTCTGGAGTAACAAACGTTTTGAAAGACTCTTTAGGCTTAGTTTTAGTTATTTTGTCCTATCCCTATATACTAGACACGATTTCAGTTTTTGATTTAGAATCAAGTGTGTTGTTGTATGTTGTAGCTTTTATTTGTATTGATTTTGCTAGTTACTGGAATCATAGATTAAATCATAAAGTAAATATATTTTGGAATAGACATGTTATTCATCACAGTAGTGAAGAATTTAATTTAGCTTGTGCCTTAAGACAAAGTATATCTGCTTGGATTGGGTTTGGTGCATTTTTTTTAATACCCGCTGCTTTTTTTGGTGTTCCTCCTCAGTTAATTGCTTTGCTTGCTCCAATTCATTTGTTTTCTCAATTTTGGTATCACACTAGGCATATTGGTAAACTTGGTTTTTTAGAGTACCTAATTGTTACTCCGTCTCAACATAGAGTTCATCATGCTATCAATCCAATTTATATTGACAAAAATCTTTCTGCAATTTTTTGTATTTGGGATAGGATTTTTGGAACGTTTCAAGAGGAGTTAGATCATGAACCACCTGTATATGGAGTATTAAAACCAGTAAATACATGGAATCCATTATTAATTAATTTTCAACACGCCTTTAACGTAATTCAAGATGCATACTATACTTCTAGCTTTAAAGATAAACTCAGAATATGGTTTATGCCAACAGGTTGGAGACCAAATGATATAATAGAAAGGTTTCCTAGGTCAATTACGACAGATCATTTTAATCGTGAAAAGTACAGTCCTAAATATTCATTTTTCATGAAGTTTACTGCAATTTTTCATTTTATTTTAATTAATTTTTTACTCTATTTTTTCTTAAGTAATTTTTCAATTATCGAATCTGATTTAAAGTTAGTTTTTGGATTAATTATTTTCATTTCTGTTTTTGGATTTACTTCGCTTTTAGATCTTCAGTCTTGGGCACCATTTTTTGAAGTTGTTAGGTCGATACTTACAATTATTCTTCTTTATTCATTTAATGATCATGCATTATTTATTAATCATCCAACTGAGTTTTTATTAATAATAACATACTTTATTTTAAGTAGTCTAATTTCATTTATTATAATTTTCAATAAAAATCATTCCTTTATTAAATTTAATAATGCAAATTCTTAAAACTCTATTAATATTATTAACATTTTCTAGTATTTTTTCTCAGGAAAACTGGAAATCCTTAATTAATAATAACAACCTCAATAATTGGGAAATTAAGCAAGGATCTGCCAAATTTGTTTTAGAAAATGGAGTAATTTCAGCAACTTCAATTTTAAACACACCAAGTACATATTTAGGTACAAAAAAACAATACGATGATTTTATTTTAGAATTTGAGGTATTTGTTGATGAAGGTTTAAATTCTGGTGTTCAATTTAGAAGTTCAATTAATAATAATGTTCCAGAGCATAGTCGTGTGTATGGATATCAATATGAACTGGATACAAACGAATACAGAGGTTGGTCTGGGGGTATTTATGATCAATCTAGGAAAAACTTTTTTCTGTATCCAATAACTAGAAATGAAAAAGGAAGAAATGCATTTAAAAATGGAGAATGGAACAAGGCTAGAATTGAAGCAGTAGGTAACTCTATTAAAACTTGGGTTAATGGCATTCAATGTACTAATTTGATAGATCCATTATCAAAGAATGGATTTATAGCTCTTCAAATACATAACATTAGCGATCAGTTATTAGTTGGTAAAATGGTAAAATGGAAAAACATAAGAATACTAACAACAGATATAACTAAATATCTATCTGTTTCAGAGGATTATGCTCCAGAAATTAATAATGTTGATAATGTTTTAAGTGCAAATCAAATAAAAAATAATTGGAGATTTCTATGGAATGGAAAAACATCTGAAGGATGGAGAGGAGCTAAGCTTGATAGATTTCCTAAGCAAGGTTGGATAATTGAAAACAATATTTTAACTGTATTAGCAAATGATGGTTCAGAATCTTCTAATGGAGGAGATATTGTTACTGTAGAAAAATTTTCAAATTTCGAATTAGAATTAGATTTTAAAATATCTAAAGGGGCAAACAGTGGAATTAAATATTTTGTTGATACTAATTTAAATCAAGGAGAAGGTTCATCTATTGGACTTGAATATCAAATTTTAGATGATAAGAATCACCCAGACGCAAACAAAAAATTTAAAGTTTTAGAATATTCAAAAAACGATTGGGTTTTTCATAAGGATGGTATAAAAAAAAATAGAACAGTAGGGTCTTTATATGATTTAATTGAAGCTGAAAATTTAAACGAAGAAAGATCTAAAAGACCTGTTAATCCAGATACTTGGCACAGAGCCAGAATTTTGGTTAAAAATGGATACGTTGAGCATTGGCTTGATAATATTAAACTTTTAGAATACAATAGGTTTTCCCAGATGTTTAAAGCATTAGTTGAATACAGTAAATATTCAAAATGGGAGAATTTTGGTCAATCAGAATCTGGACATATACTTTTACAAGATCATGGAGATAAAGTATCGTTTAAAAATATTAAAATTAGAGAATTATAGATTATGAAAAACAGAAGAACTTTTATTAAAAAATCATCAATAGGAATCATAGGTGCGTCATTGTTGTCACCTTTCCATAATACTTCTGCTAAAAGTTATTCTAGAATATTAGGTTCTAATAGTAGAATAACATTAGCCTTTCAAGGGCTGGGAAGAAGATTTCCGGGTCTATTAAATTCTTCTCTTAAAATGAAAAATGTTGGAATAAAATATTTTTGTGATGTAATGGATAAGCAAGTTGATAAAGCCAATAAAAGATATTTTAATTTAACTCAACAAGAAGTAAAATCAGAAAAAAATATTCATAAAATAATAGATGATAAAGATGTAGATGCTTTAATTATTGCTACTCCAGATCATTGGCATACTTATGCAGCTTGTAAAGGAATGGAAGCTGGAAAACATATTTATTTAGAAAAGCCCTGTAGTCATAACTTAAGAGAGAGTGAGCTTTTAGTTAATTATCAGAAGTATTATAATAAATCAGTTCAAATGGGTAATCAACAAAGATCCTCGTACGAAACTGCTGATTTAATTAAATTACTTCATAATGGAATAATTGGAGATTTGAATAAAGCTGAAGCATATTATAATAATAACAGACCAAGAGTTCCTAATCAATTTAATACTCCAATTCCAAGTGGGTTAAATTGGAATCTGTTTCAAGGACCTTCCAAAAGAAAACCCTATACTTTTGATACTTGGGATTATAATTGGAGATGGTACGGATGGGATTTTGGTACAGGAGAGGCAGGTAATAATGCTACACATGAACTTGATGTTGCAAGATGGGCACTAGGAGTTCATTATCCTGAAAGTGTGGATGTTTTTTCAAGTAAAAATCATTTTATTGATGACGGTTGGACAATGTATGATACTATGGAGGCAAAGTTTCATTTTCCTAATAATTTAAAAATTGATTGGAATTGTCATAGTAGAAATGCCCATCACAAAAAAATAATGGGCGGAAGAGGAACAGTTATTTATGGTTCTAATGGTTCTGCCTTTGTAAACAGAAATGGCTATTCAATTTATGATTTGAATGGAAAAGAAATTAGTAATAGTATTTCAGATGATAATGAATCCGGTACTGAACTTGGAGGAGGAGGAAATATGACAACTAAACATTTTAGAAATTTTTTTAATTCAATTCGAAATGGAGAGAAACTCAATTCTCCAATAGAGGATGCCGTAATTAGTCAAAGCATGGTGCATTATGCAAATCTTGCACATAGATCAGGAAGATCTTTCAGAGTAGATTCAAAAAATGGTAATATTTTAGATAAAAAAATAAAGAAAAAGTTTTGGTCTAGAGAATATGAAAAAGGCTGGGATCTTAGTTTTGTTTAATATTTTTTGAATATTTTTTAGGAATCTTAAATAAAAATTTTTCAAATCTTTTCATAACAACTAAATGTAATTTTGCTTGAGTATATTTGTAGATATACCATGGTAAACTTGGGACATATTCATGTATACCTGCAATCATGTATTCATTATTTAGGACTGATCTAAACTCTAACCATCCAAGAGAAGTTCTTTTTACAAGCCATCCTCCAGTTATATAAAACAACTTTCTGTTATCGTCACTTCTAGATTTTATTACTTTGAGTTCTAAAAGAGGAATCGTTAAAAAACTAAATTTTATAAAATCCCCATCATAATTAGCTTTTAATATATCAGCAAATCTTTTTTTCAACCAAATTGGATATATTCTAGCCACAAAATCAATAGACCTATTACTTGGATTAGCAATTCTTTGTACACTTCTAACAGTATTTTCTTTTAACTTTCTAGCATAAAATTCAGGATTTTTTGGAATTCTTCCTATGGGAAATAATGCTTTTTCTACACTTTTTTCTACACTTATATAATCAATTGGTAGGTCTACAATATTTTCAGGGTTCAATGTCATCTTGTGCTTTAAACTTTCAACAAGAGGAGAAACTAAAAATTTGCTGGTACCTGTAATTAAACTTACCCATAACTTTGATAATCCAATAGTTATAAAGGTTAAAGAAAAAATAAGTCTTCTCTTATTCATTTTTTTTGCGGTAATCTTTAATAAGTCCATGTAGGTTATTATTTGATTTCCACCAATTTCAACAGGTTTATTATATGTAGATTCATTTCCTACTGACCATTTTATAATTTGAAGAGCATCTAAAATATCAATTGGTTGATTTAGAGATTTTGTCCATTCTGGACATGCCATTATGGGGAGATTTTTAACTAATTGTTGAACTATCCTAAATGAAGATCCATTGGGTCCAATTATTATTCCAGCTCTTATTGAAGTAAGAGGCGTGTTTCTGGATCCAAGTGTTTTTTCAACTTCATACCTTGATTTTAAATGTTTAGAAATTGTGTGGTCATCTTTTGGAAGTATTCCTCCAACATAAATTATTTGTTTTAAATTACAATCTTGTGCGGCTCTGGAAAAATTATCAGCCAATAATATATCGGTATCTTCAAAGTCACCTTGATTTAACCTTGTAGATGGCATCATTGAATGAACAAGGTATATTGCTATATCTGCACCATTAAGAGCATCAGTTGTACTAGAAATAGAATATAAATCAACTTGTTTCCATTTAACATCTGTTGAATCAGGGTATTTTATTTTATTTCTGCTTAAAGCAATTATATTGTATTCATATTTATATTTTTCAATAAACCATTGTCCTATAAATCCTGTTGCTCCAGCAATTGCTATTGTTTTTTTCAAAAATCAATATTTAAGTTATTTAGTAATATAATTAAATTGATTATTATATAAATAAATGCTGGACTTGATTTAATAATTCCATCTTTAACAATTAATCTAAGAATAAAACCTAATAACATTAATACAGTAAGACCTAATGAAGATAATACTGTCATTACTGGAAAATAAAACCCTGCCAATAATCCAAATCCACCAGTTAATTGAGCGCAACCAACAATAGTTCTGAACTTAGAAATACCCCATCGATTAAACTCAGATTTCATTATATCAGATGAGAAGGACATAATTCCATAAAAAACAAATGATAAAGCTGAAAAAATTTGTAATATTTCCGGAATAAAAGCTTTCATATAAAAATCTATTTATTAACTTAAATAATAATTTTAATATATGAAGAATCTTTATAATATACTGGTTTTAATTACTATACTTTTTACTTCAAATTTTGTCAAATCCCAAGATGATATACTATCTAAAATAAATGAAATTGGAACTCTCGAACAAAAAGTTATGATGCCAATGAGAGATGGTATTAGATTAGCAACTGACATATATATTCCCAAATCAAATCAAAAGGTTCCGATAATCTTTTCAAGAACCCCTTATAATTTTAATTCATGGGGAGATGGTGAAGAAAAAAATCGTACACATCAAAGAGCTTATGAAGCTTTAAAAAGAGGATATGCTTACGTAGTTCAAAATGAAAGAGGACGATATTTTAGTGAAGGTGAGTGGGATATCTTAGGAACACCTTTGACAGATGGATACGATGCATTTTCATGGATGAGTGAACAATCTTGGTCCAATGGAAAAATAGGAACCCTTGGTTGTTCTTCAACTGCAGAATGGCAAATGGCAGTTGCAGCTTTAGATCATCCATCTCATGCCGCAATGGTTCCTCAAGGTTTTGGAGCAGGTGTAGGAAGAGTTGGTGATTTTTTTGAACAAGGAAATTGGTACAGAGGAGGAGTAGAGCAATTATTGTTTTCTACTTGGTTATATGGTGTTGAACACGATAAGTTTAAACCAAGAATTCCTAAGGGAGCAACTCAAGAAGATTTAATTAGAATTTCAAGATTTTATGATTTAGCACCTGAAAACCCAACTGTAGATTGGTCAGAAAGTATAAAACATTTACCTCTTCAAGATCTTTTAAAAAATGTTGGAGGAAAGAAAGAAATTTTTGATAAAATGATTGTAAGAAAACCTAACGATAAAGATTGGTATAATGGAGGTTTATATCATGATAATATGGATTTCGGAGTTCCAAGTTTCTGGTTTGTTTCTTGGTATGATGTTGCAACAACACCAAATATTGCTTTATTTAATCACGTAAGAGATAACTCAGTAGACCAATATGTAAATGACAATCAGTATTTAATTATTGCTCCTACATTACATTGTGGTTTTACTAGAGCAACTGAGAATACAATAGTAGGTGAAAGAAGTGTTGGAGATGCCAGATTAAATTACGATGAACAGATTTACGATTGGTTTGATTTAATGCTTAAAGGTAAAAAGAATGATTTCAAAAAAAATACACCAAGAGTTCAATATTATACCATGGGATCAAACAAATGGCAAAATTCTGAAGTCTGGCCGCCTAAAAACACAGAGATGACTACTTTCTATTTAAGTAGTAATGGTTCTGCAAATACAATGTATGGTGATGGAAAGCTTACCACTCTAAAAAGAAAAATTCAAAACAATAGTGATTCATTTTTATACGATCCTATGGATCCAGTTACATCATATGGTGGTGGTGTTTGTTGTATGGGTAATGCTGTTAAAGGTGGTGCGTTTGATCAACAAGAAATTGAAACTAGAGATGATGTTTTAGTATACACATCTGAACCATTAAACAATGGTTTTGAGGTAACAGGATTTATAAATTCTACAATATATCTTTCTTCGGATGTAAAAGATACTGATATTACAATTAAGCTTATAGACGTGTATCCAGACGGAACAGCTTACAATATTGATGAAACTATTCAAAGAGTTAGGTATAGAGAAGGTTATGAAAAAGAAGTGTTTATGGAATCAGGTAAAGTATATAAAGTTGATCTATCTCAAATGTCAACTAGTAATTATTTTAAGAAAAATCATAGAATTAGAATAGAAATATCTAGCAGTAATTTTCCTAGATTTGCCAGAAATCTAAACACTGGTGGAGATAATTTTAATGAATCTAAAGGATTAATTGCTAGAAACACTATTCATCATTCAAAGAAATATCCCTCAAGTGTAACATTGCCAATTGTTAAATAATAATAAATATTTTATGGAAAGTAATTATGATGCAATTGTTATTGGTACTGGAATAAGCGGAGGATGGGCAGCAAAGGAACTTTGCGAAAAAGGATTAAAAACTCTTGTTTTGGAAAGAGGAAGAATGATTAAGCATGTTGAAGATTATAAAACAGCGAACAATGAAGATTGGGAATTTCCAGCTGGAGATGTTATTACTCAAGAAATTGAAAAAAGACAACCTAAACAAAGTAGAACAGGATATGTAAACACAGAATCAACAAAAGATTTTTTTGTTGATGATATTGAACACCCTTACAATGAGAAAAAAAGATTTGACTGGATTCGTGGATATCATGTTGGAGGAAGATCATTGCTTTGGGCAAGACAAAGTTACAGGCTAACTCCTTATGATTTTGTAGCTAATAAAAATGATGGATATGGAGTTGATTGGCCAATCAGGTATAATGATTTAGCACCATGGTATGACTACGTAGAGAATTATATTGGAGTCAGTGGCGAAAATTTAAACTTAAATCAGTTTCCAGATCAAAAGCTTCTCAAACCAATGGAGTTGAATTGTGTTGAAAAAGTGTTGCAAAAGTCAATTTCAAAAAAATATTCCAATAGACATATGACTATCGGAAGGGTTGCACACATAACTGAAGGTTCTAAACCTGGACTTGGTAGATCAAGTTGTCAATTTAGAAACAGGTGTAGAAGAGGATGCCCATATGGAGCTTATTTTAGCAGTAATTCATCAACATTACCTGCAGCAGCAGATACTGGGAACATGACATTAAGACCAAATTCGGTAGTCTATGAAATAATTTATGATGAACATAAGAAAAAGGCAACTGGCGTAAAAATCATTGATGCAGAGACTAAGTTGACTTATGAATTTAAATCTAAAATTATTTTCATGTGTGCTTCAACTGTTCCTACTACTTCTATTTTAATGCAATCTAAATCTAGTAGATTTCCAAATGGACTTGGGAATGATTCTGGTGAGCTTGGACATAATATTATGGACCATCATTTTCAAATTGGAGCAGATGCAACTTATGAAGGTTTTGAGGACAAATATTATACAGGAAGAAGACCAAATGGTATTTATATTCCAAGATTTCAAAATATTGGTGGAAAAACTAATAGTAAAGATTTTCTCAGAGGTTACGGCTATCAAGGAGGAGCAAGTAGAACAGATTGGACTGAACTTGTTAAAGAGGCATCCTATGGTGAAAAACTAAAACAAGCTGTCATAAAACCAGGAAAATGGAAAATGGGTTTAAATGGTTTTGGGGAAGTTTTACCATACCATGAAAATAAAATGTATTTAAATTATGATAATACAGATAAATGGGGGCTTCCTACCGTCACTTTTGATGCAAAGCTTAGAGAGAATGAATTAAACATGAGAAAAGATATGCAATTAAAAGCTATGGAAATGTTGGATAATGCTGGCTTTAAAAATGTAAAACCATACGAAAGTTCATATGGTTTAGGATTAGGTATTCATGAAATGGGTACAGCTAGAATGGGAAGAGATCCAAAATCATCAGTTTTAAATGGTTTTAATCAAATTCATTCTGTTAAAAATGTATTTATTACAGACGGTTCCTCTATGGCTTCATCTGGTAATGTTAACCCTTCATTAACTTATATGGCATTAACTGCTAGAGCTGTTGATTACGCTGTTAAAGAACTTAAAAACAATAAACTGTAAAATGAATAGAAGAGATTTATTAAAAAAAGTTGGTTTAGGGATAGGTACATTAGCAGTAACTCCAGTAACTGTTAGTTTATTTCAATCATGCCAAAGTGATTTAGACTGGAATCCAATATTTTTTAAGGAAAATGAAATTAATTTTTTAATTGAATTATCAGATTTATTAATTCCAAGTTCTCAGGAAATCCCTGGAGCTAAGGAGTTGGATTTAATTAAATTTACAGATATTTACATTAGTAAAGTTTTAAGCTCACAGGAGCAAAAAGTATTCAAAGATTCATTCAATATTTTTAAATCAGAATACTTAAAAGATTCGGAAAAATTAAATTTAAATAGAATTGATTTAAACTCAATAACTAATTTATTAGATTATTATTTAGTGGATAATAAATCCAAGCATGATATTTGGAATAATGATTTTATGATATCCAATGATTCTTTATCTTATTTATTTTTAAACTCATTTAGAAAACTTGTGATAACAGCATTTAAAACAAATCAATATATTGGAGAAAATGTATTAGCGTTTAGTCCAATTCCTGGAGAACAAAAAGGCTGTGTTGATTTAAAAGAAGTCACTAATGGCAGAGCATGGACTATATAATATTGTAATATGATAAATAATTATTTTTTTTTATTTTTTTTTATTTTTTGTTCTTTTTTATTTTCTCAAGAAAAAGAGGATTTATTTAATATGATTGAACAGGAGAAGGAGCAAATTGAACTACTTCCTGAAAGAATTATTTTTACTCAAAGTCTACTTTGGGGTAAAAATGGGTTACTTAGAAAAACAGGAATTTCTCCACTAAATATTGAAAATAGAGAAAAAGAGCTTAAAATTAGAAAAACAATGCTGACCGCTCATCAAGCTATAGGATATCTTACACTAGCTTCAATGGTTGCGCAAGGAATTATCGGCGGAAAGCTATACAATGGTCAAGATGATCTTTATAATACTCATAAAACAATGGGTAAAATTGTGAATATTGGATATTTTACCGGAGCAGGATTATCATTGTTCTCACCTCCTCCTTTAATAAATAAAAAGGTCAAGGGTCTGAATTCAATCAAAGCCCACAAGATGCTAGCCACTCTTCATTTTTCAGCAATGGTAGCTACAAATTATTATAAAGATAAAAATAAAAGTAATCACAAAGCTGCAGCTTACACCGCATTCGCTAGCTATGCAACCGCTGTTTTAGTTATTAAATTTTAATTATGTACAAATCTATATTCTTTTTAATATTTATTTCCATTTCTAATTTATCTGCTCAAAATGAAAATAAATGGATGTTAGATAGTAAAGAGTCTGTTATCGAGTATAACGCTAAGCATCTTCTTCATGCATGGTCAGGAGTTAATAATGATGTAAAAGGAGTTTTTTTAGAAGACTCTAAAAGTAAGATTGCTATATCAGCCAATATTGCTGATTTTGACAGTGGAATTAGCAATAGAGATTCTAATGCGATCAGAGTTTTGAATGCATTAAATTTTCCTAATGTCAAATTCTTTTCTGACGATATTTTAATTTCTTCAGATTCAATTGAATTGAACGGAGAGTTAGATTTTCATGGTAAAAAAATTAATAAGATCGTTAACGCATCTTATATTAAAGGAATTGACAATTTGACAATTGAAGGGGATTTTTCGATTATTTTGACAGATTTCGAGATCAAATTACCATCATTAATGCTTGTGAAAATGGACGACTTAGCAAAAATTAATTTTAAACTAATTTTCAAAAAAAGTAATTAATTTAATCTTGCCACTCAGCTATAAAAAGATTTGTGTCTCTAGTTCCGTTATTATTTCTATTTGATGAAAAAGCTAATTTCTTTCCGTTTCTAGAGAAAACAGGAAATGCATCAAAAGTTTCACTATGTGTAATTCTTTTTAAGTTTTTACCATCAATGTCAATCATATAAAGATTGAAAGGAAATCCTCTTTCTGCTTCAAAATTTGATGAAAATAGAATTTTTTCCCCAGAAGGATGGAATACAGGACTCCAATTTGCATTACCAAGATCTGTTAATTGACGAAGTTCACTTCCATCAGAATTACATATGTATAGTTCCATATTAGTAGGTTGTACTAATCCTTGTTTAAGTAAACCTTTATACTCTTCAATTTCTTTTTCAGTTTTTGGTCTTGAGGATCTGAAAATTAATTTTGAACCATCTGGCGAGAAGAATGCTCCACCATCATAACCTAAATCAAATGTTATTTGTTTGACGTCTGTTCCATCAATGTTCATTGTGTATAAATCTAAATCCCCATTTCTAGTAGATGTGAAAACTATTTTATCGCCCACTGGAGAAACAGTTGCTTCTGCATCATACCCGACTTGATCAGTTAGTTTGTTTTTGATTTCTCCATTTAAATCAGAAACATAAATATCAAATGAGTCATATATAGGCCAAACATATTTACCTTCTTTTCTTAAAGGAACCTCTGGACACTTTTCATTGTCTTCGTGAGTAGAGGCATAAAGGATGTGTTCATTGTCAGGAAGAAAATAAGAACATGTAGTTCTTCCAAGTCCAGTACTTACCATCTTAGGATCATTATTTTTAAATGTTTGATCAGCATTCATTAAAAACATTTGATCACACTCAACGTTCCAATTCTTATTGTTAGATTGAAAAATTAATTGTTTATCATCAAAACTCCAATAAGCTTCTGCATTATCGCCTCCGAAAGTAACTTGTCTTAAAGTTTTGAAATTCACTTCATCTTCAAAAATTAAAGGGTTTGAATTTTCTTTTTTTGTTTGACAAGAAAACAGTCCAAATAAAATTATAATTAGAGATAATTGTTTCATGTTTTAAAGTTGTAATTTGCGCAAAAATATACAAATTATGAGAAACCAGTTGACTTCTATCATTTTCTTATTAATTTTTTCAATTTCATGTACATCAACTTCTAAATATTCTAATCAAATTAAATCAGATTTAACTTTTTTATCGTCTGATGATTTAGAAGGACGAGCCACTGGAAGTGAAGGAGAGAGAATTGCAGCAAAATATATTTCTGAGAGATTTCAGGACTTAAATATTGAAGCCAAAGGGATAGATAGTTACTTACATCCTTTTTCATTTAAACCAAAATCTCATCCACATGAAGAAATAAAGTTTAATGATTCTTTAAAAAATAATGGTATTACAGGAAATAACGTAATAGGTTTTTTGGATAATGGTTCATTAAATACAGTTGTCATTGGTGCACATTATGATCATCTAGGTTTTGGAGATCAAGGGTCTTTGTATAGAGGAAGTGAAACTAAGATTCATAATGGTGCAGATGATAATGCAAGTGGTGTTTCACTAATGCTGGATTTGGCTGGAAAACTAGTTGATGTAAATAAGAATAATAATTATTTATTTATTGCTTTTTCAGGTGAAGAAATGGGTCTTTTGGGTTCAAATTTCTTTGTTAAAAATCCAACTGTTGATATTTCATCAATTAATTATATGATAAATATGGATATGGTAGGAAGATTGAATGAAGAAAAATCTCTTGCAGTTTATGGACTTGGAACTTCTCCTATATTTAAACAAACTATTAAATCTAATAATGAAGTTTTTAAAATAATTGAAAATGAGTCTGGAGTTGGACCATCTGATCACACATCATTTTATTTACAAGATATTCCTGTCTTACATTTTTTTACAGGACAGCATGAGAATTATCATAAGCCTAGTGATGACAGTGATTTGATTAATTATGAAGGTTTGGATTTAATCTCAAACTATATATTTTCTATAATTTCAGATCTCGATGATAATGGAAAGTTGCCATTTAGAAAAACTAAAAATGAAAGTCAAGAATCTCCGAGATTTAAAGTGTCGCTGGGTGTTATTCCTGATTATTTGTATGATGGTAAAGGAATGAGAATTGATGGAGTTTCATCCGGAAGACCTGCAGAAAAAGCAGGATTTATAAAAGGTGATATTATTACTAAATTAGGGGAATCTAAAATAGAAGACATGATGTCTTATATGAAAGCTCTGTCTAAATTAAAAAGTGGTGATTTAGTTAAGGTTGAATACAAAAGAGATAATACTATATCTTCAAAAAATGTTACTTTCTAGAATAATCTAGATTTAATATTTAAATAGTTTTCTTAACTTATAGTTTTGATATGAAAAAACTATATTTTATAATTTCACTCCTTTTTTTTTCGTGTTCCGAAAATAAAGTATCGATTGATATTCCAACTCTCTCCAAGTATAATATCATTTCAGATTATTCCGATGTTGCAGATACATTAAATGTTTATTTAAACAAATCTGTAGGAATAAGTTTAGAGATATCGGACAAGCAGAAAAAAAGATCAATAATTTTAGTTGAAAAAACTGATTTAAATAAAGATTTTATTTCTATTGATTATAAAGATTCTTTAATTACAATTTCGGCTAATAATAAGAGAAATTTATATTATGCTACATATGATTTCATAGAAAAATTTTTGAATGTCAATTGGTTGTCAACTGATTTTACCTACTATGAAGATTTAAAATCAATAAATTTCCCAAAAAACTATTCATATTATTTTGAGCCTCCTGTTTTGACAAGAACAGTTCATTCAAAACTATTTTATAAAGATTCGGTTTTTGCAGATAAACTAAAAGTTACTAATGAAGCTTTTCCAAGATATGTACCATCTGCTAGAGTTCATACTTTTCATCGTTTTCTTCCTTACGAAGTTTTTTACGATAAAAATCCGGAATACTATGCTTTAAGAAATGGCAAAAGATTACCAACTCAACTATGTTTGACAAATACTGACGTTTTAAAAATTGTTAAGGACAGTGTAAATTCTTTTTTTAATAAATCCCCAAATTCAGATGTAATTTCTGTAAGTCAAGATGATAACACACAATATTGTCAATGCGATAAGTGTTCAAAAATTGATAATCATGAAGGAAGTCCAGCTGGAACTATGATACACTTTGTTAATGCCGTAGCTGAATCATTTCCCAACAAAACAATATCTACACTAGCTTATCAATACACTAGGAAACCTCCTAAAGTTAAGCCTATTGAAAATGTTTTAATAACATTATGCTCTATTGAATGTAATAGAAGTGTTCCAATAGAATTAGGCTGTAAAGATTTTAGTTCTGATTTGAAAGGTTGGTCACAATTAACCGATAATATTAGAATTTGGGATTATACAACTCAGTTTACAAATTTTTTGGCACCTTTTCCTAATTGGGGAACTATAAAACCAAATATAAATTTGTTTGTTGATAATAATGCTAAATGGATTTTTGAACAACATTCAAATAATGATAGTGAGCTATTTGAACTTAGAAGTTATATTATGGCAAAGCTACTTTGGAATCCAAATTTAGATTTCCAGACGTTGTTAAATGAATTCAATAATAAATATTATGGTAATGGTGGTAAGTATATTTCTGAATACGTAAATAGTATACAAAATCAAATTGATAATACTTCTTTTTTTCTTTTTTTATATGGAGATCCTTCTCAAGGGTTTGATTCTTTTTTAAGTCCTGAAAATCTTTTAAACTATGACATATTATTTAACAAAGCTCTTAGCAGTGTTGAGTTAGATTCAGAATATTACAAAAGAATTCTAAGATCAAAAATTTCTATTGATTATGCAGTTTTAGAATCTTACAGAAAAAATTTTTCTGATTTATATCAATTAACCAAAATAGAAAATGATATAAAAAGTATAAATCCTAAATTGATAAGGAGACTTAATGCTTTTAGTAAGACTTGCAACGATAATGATATAACTTTAATGAATGAAATGGGTTTCACTGTTTCTGATTATATCGTTAACTATAGAAAGGCCTTAAAAACTGCAATTAAAGAAAATCTGGCAAGTTTTAAGGATGTTACATTACTTACAGTTCCTAAAAAATATGCAAATGAAGATCCTAAGGTATTAACTGATGGTGCTTTGGGCGGAAATAGTTTTTATTCTAATTGGTTAGGTTTTGAGGGAAATAATTTAAATGCTGTAGTAGATTTGGGTGAGTTAAAAGAAATAAAATCACTAAGCATGAATTTTCTTCAGGTGACTAATCATATTGTCTTTTTTCCAGTACAGGTAGAATTCTTTTATTCTGATGACAATTTAAAATGGAAAAGTTTAGGAAAAGTTTCTAACAAATCTGATCTGTCTCCAAAAAGTAAAGTAAATGATATCCAAACATTTTCGATTAATGCAGGGGTATTAAAAGCCAGGTATATAAAAGTAATTGCAGACAACATGAGTAAAGCACCTATATGGCACCATGGCGCTGATTTGCCTTCTTGGATATTTGCAGATGAATTAATAATCGAATAATTAAAATACTATGAAAAAATATATATTATCCATTGATGCTGGTACAACTAGTTCAAGAGCTATTTTATTTGATAAAAACGGAAAACAAATTTCAATATCACAATTTGAATTTACTCAGATTTTCCCCAAAGAATCTTGGGTTGAGCACGATCCAATTGAAATCTGGAATACTCAATTGAAAGCAATCCATGATGTAATTAATAAATCTAAGATCAGCATTGATGAAATTGATTCAATTGGTATTACAAACCAAAGAGAAACAACAGTTGTATGGAATAAACATACTGGAAAACCTGTATATAATGCCATAGTTTGGCAAGATAGAAGAACTGCTCCTTTTTGTGATGAATTAGAGGATTTAGGAAAAGCGAATACTTTTTATAACAAAACAGGATTACTATTGGATGCTTATTTTTCTGGAACAAAAATTAAATGGATTTTAGATTCAGATTTATCTATAAGACAAGCTGCTGATAATGGGGACCTTTTATTTGGTACAATTGATACATGGCTTATTTGGAACTTAACTAACAAAAAAATACATGCCACTGACTGTACAAATGCTAGTAGGACATTGCTTTTTAATATTCATACTTTAAGTTGGGATAATGAGTTGTTATCACTTTTAAATGTTCCAAAAAAAATGCTTGCTAAAGTATTTGATAGTTCAGAGAAAATTGGAACTACTGATTTAGATATTTTAGGCTTTGAAATTCCCATTTGTGGAATTGCAGGTGATCAACAAGCTGCATTATTTGGTCAAATGTGTATTGAACCAGGAGATGTAAAAAATACATATGGAACAGGCTGTTTTTGTATGATGAATACTGGAAATAAACCAGTTAAATCAAATAATAGAATGTTAACCACTATTGGTTGGAAAATTGGTAATAATACGGTTTATGCCTTAGAAGGTAGTGTGTTTATTGCAGGAGCAATAGTTCAATGGTTAAGAGATCAATTAAATATTATTGATGATGCTTCTGAAATTGAAGATTTAGCACAGACAGTAGATAATAATGGAGGCGTTACTTTTATCTCTGCTTTGTCTGGACTTGGTGCTCCGTATTGGAATCCTAATGCCACAGGTGCGATTATGGGAATAACCAGAGGAACAAAAAAAGGACATATTGCAAGAGCAGCTTTGGAGGCAATTGCTTTGAGATCTAGGGAAATAATAATTGAAATGCAAAAAGATTCAGGAACTACTTTTGATAAATTAAAAGTTGACGGAGGAGCAAGTAACAATAATCTTTTAATGCAAATCCAATCTAACTTGTTACAAGCTCAAGTAATTAGACCTAAAATAACTGAGACCACTGCTTTAGGAGTCGCTTTCTTTTCAGGATTAGCAACAGGATTTTGGAGTTCGATTGATGAGATAAAAAACATTTGGGAGGTAGAAAAGAAATTTGATCCTCAATTGCTAGAATATGATAAAAAAGTTATTTCAAATTGGGAAAGTAGAATTAAAAAAGTTCTTTAGAATTGAATAGATCCTCGAACATTAAACTATTAAATTATAATAAAAAATATGATTTTATTATAATTGGTGGTGGTGCTTCTGGACTGGGATGTGCTTTAGATGCCTCATCAAGAGGGTATTCTGTCGTTTTACTAGAAAAATTTGATTTTTGTAAAGGTACATCCTCAAGAAGTACTAAACTTATTCACGGAGGAGTTAGGTATTTAGAGAAGGGGCAAATTGGATTAGTATATGAAGCTTTAAAAGAAAGAGATATATTGAAAAAAAACGCTTCTCATCTAGTTAAACAAATTGGTTTTTTAATTCCTGTTTATAATTATTTTATTAAATTTTATTATTATTTGGGATTAAAAGTATATGATTTTATTTCTGGAAATTTAAGTTTTAAAAAATCAAAAATAGTTAATAGAAATAGTGCAATTGAATTAGTGCCTAATGTAGCTAAGGAAAAATTAAAAGGAGGAGTTGTTTATTTTGATGGTCAATTTGATGATTCAAGATTAGGAATTGATATAGCTCTAACCTCTGACTCACATAATGCTATCCTTCTTAACTACATGTCAGTTGAGTCATTAATCAAAAAAAACAGAAAAATTAAAGGCGTAGTTGTAAATGACTCTGTTAATAATAATACATTTTCTGTTTTAGGTGAGAATGTTATTAATGCAACTGGAGTTTTTTCTAAATCAATAATGAATATGGATTCTATTAAATTAGAATCTGTTATAAGACCTAGTCAAGGGGTTCACTTGGTAATTGACAAAAGCTTTTTAAAAGGTAGTTTTGGAATATTAGTTCCAAAAACTTCAGACGGAAGAGTATTATTTGCTGTCCCATGGTTGGACCATGTAATTATAGGAACTACAGATTCTATTGTTGATAAACCTTCATTTAATCCACTAGCAACTCAAAATGAAATTAATTTTATTTTAGAAAATATTAAAAATTATTTAGAAGTTTATCCGAATAAAAATGATATTAAAAGTGTATTTGTTGGTCTTAGACCATTAGTAGCTAGTAATTCTAACTCAAAATCAAAAGATTTATCACGAAAACATAAAATATTAGTAAGCGACTCAGGTTTGGTAAGTGTTATTGGAGGTAAATGGACAACATATAGAAAAATGGCAGAGAAAGTAATTGATTTAACGCTGAAAAATACAGATTTACCATTTGTAAAATGTAATACTTCTAATTTGAAAATTAAGAACGGATTAAGTAATATAGATTTTTCAAAAGAATCTTTAAGTGACGATTTTTTCCTGTCTAAGGAACTGATAATTCATTATGTTGAAAATGAAATGGCATTAAATTTAGACGATATTATGTCACGTCGATCTAGATGCTTATTTTTAAATATCAAGGAAAGTATTAGAATTGCTCCAAAGGTTGTTCAGATCATGTCAAAGGAACTTTTTAAAGATGAAGTTTGGGTAAAAGATCAACTTCAATCTTTTTATAAATTAACAAATATTAATAAAATATAATATGGACTCTATTTTAGCTGAATTTATTGGAACATCAATTCTTCTATTACTTGGGATTGGAGTAAATGCAAATACTAGTTTAAAAAAAACAATTGGCAGTGATAATTCGAATTGGATTTTAGTTAGTATGGCCTGGGGACTTTCGGTATTTGTTGCTGTTTTTATTACAGGTCAATTTAGTGGAGCTCATTTAAATCCAGCGGTGACTCTAGGGTTAGCAATTGCAGGAAAATTTTCTTGGTCATTAGTTCCAGGATATATACTAATTCAACTTATTGGAGCAATGTTTGGTAGTTGGTTAGCTTATATTGTTTATATAGACCATTTCAGAGTCACAAAAGATGAGGATAAAGTAAGAGGTTCGTTTTGTACTGGACCTGCGATTAGAAATTATAAAAACAATTTTTTTAGTGAAACTATTGCAACCTTTATTTTAGTTTTTGCCATATTTTATATAGTTGAACCTAATTTAAAAATTGAAGGTGAAGTTGTTAATTTTGGATTAGGAGCTCTTGATGCTCTTCCAGTTGGTATTCTGGTTTGGGTTATAGGAATGACACTTGGTGGAACCACTGGTTTTGCTATAAATCCAGCTAGAGATTTTGGCCCTAGATTAGTTTACTCATTACTTCCAAGAAAGAACAAAAATGCTGATTGGTCTTACAGTTGGATCCCTGTTATGGGACCTTTTGTTGGAGCAATCTGCGCAGGTCTATTATATAACTTTATAATGTAATGGTTAATCAAAAACATATCCCTTGTATTGCAGGATCTACAGGTTTGGTTGGTTCTCATTTATTAAAAAACTTATCAAATATTTACCCAAGAGTCATTTCTTTAACTAGAAAAAAAGTTAATTATTCAAAACCTAATATTCAAAATATTATAGTTGATTTTGATGATCTTAAAATTGAAAGTGTTTTTAAAGATGTTGATCATCTATACATAGCTTTAGGAACAACAAGAAAAAAAGCAGGAAGTGCTTATAATTTTAAAAAAGTAGATTATCATTATTGCATCAATTTAGCGAGGATTGCAAATGATTGTGGAGTGAAAAGTATTTCTATAATATCATCTGTAGGATCAGATCCTAATTCATCTTTTTTATACCCAATGACTAAAGGATTGATTGAAAAAGACATATCCAAAATTTCGTTACACCACTTAAGTATTGTAAGGCCTGGAATAATTTTAGGTAAAAGAAATGAAAGTAGAATTGGAGAGAAAATTGGAAAAGTTATATTTTCTTTAATTGATAAACTTCTTTTTGGAAAGCTTTCTAAGTATAAAAGCATCTCTGCTGACAATATTTCAAAAGCAATGATTTATCAAGTTGTTAATTCTTCACCTGGTGTAAATATTCTTGAATATAAGGAGTTAATAAATAGTTCAAATAGTTTTGATGATCTTATAAAACTTGATTGATAGAATTATTTACATTTGCCAGAAATTTTAGTTGATGCTAAACATACATAATCTTTCTGTTTCTTTTTCAGGCGAATATTTATTTAAAGAAATTTCATTCAAATTAATATCTGGTGATAGAGTAGGCCTAATTGGAAAAAATGGAGCTGGAAAATCAACATTATTAAAACTTTTATCTAAAGAAACTGAGATGGATTCAGGTTCTATAGCCTATGAAAAAGATTTAAAAATCGGATTTCTAAAACAAGATATTGATTTTGATAAAGGGAGAACGGTCTTAGAAGAGGCTTATCAAGCTTTCATTGAAATCAAAAGCCTTGAACAAAAGCAAAATGAAATTAACACTCAGTTAAGTGAAAGAACAGACTATGAAAGTGATTCATACTTAGAGTTAATTAATGATTTAAGTGATGTTAATGATAGATATGAATTAGTAGGAGGATATAATTATCAAGGACATACTGAAAAAATATTACAAGGTCTTGGGTTTAAAAGAGATGATTTTCAAAAAAGTACAGATACTTTTTCAGGTGGTTGGAGAATGAGAATAGAATTAGCTAAGTTATTGCTTCAAAG
>Ga0115006_10000389_pt1 | contig 23675 bp, 22 predicted proteins | sample ArcOceMetagenome_3_FD_88943 | JGI IMG/M metagenome (GOLD analysis project Ga0115006, IMG submission 88943) | Marine eukaryotic phytoplankton communities from Arctic Ocean - Arctic Ocean- Svalbard ARC20M Metagenome | ecosystem: Environmental > Aquatic > Marine > Oceanic | place: Arctic Ocean...
AAGCCAGAAAATAAAGGAATAAAGACGCGGGGTAAAAGCCTTGTCCAGCACGCCCGACCCTGAAGCATGACCGAACCGACGGTTAGAACGCTCGGCTGACAAGTTGGGTTAGAGCACCGACCCGCCGCCCTCAGTCATGCGCGAGGTGCGCATAGCTGCGGTCGGCAAGGTTCATCAGCCGCAGCCGACCGCCCCAGACGTAGCCGGTGTCGAGCGGAAAGTGGTACTCGCCGCCGTGCTCGCCCTCGAGCGCTGCCCAGTGACCAAACACGATCGCTCGATGGCGGGTTTTGCGCGCCGGATGGACAAACCAGCCGGCGCAGTCGGTGGCCGGATCGAGGACGTGACTTTGTGCCGCAGCCTCGTCAAACTCTAGCCGCCCAGCGCTCGAGCAGCGCCGCATACGGGTTAAATAGTTAGTGATGCAGCGCCAGCGTTCAACGCCGCGCAATGACTCCGACCAGCGCTCGGGTTGGTTGCCGTACATGCCCTCAAAGTACTCGCCGGCACGCGCCGAGCACAATACCTCTGAGACTTCGGCGGCCAGCGCATGGGCCTGCGACAGCGACCACTGGGGCGGAATTCCGGCGTGCACTAGGGTGTAGTCGCCAATATCCAGCAGCAGCGGTTGGCGCTGCAGCCAATCGAGCAGTAACTCGCGGTCGGGCGCCGCCAGCAACGCGTCGAGGGTATCGTAGCGGGTGGGTTTGCGCACCCCATGGGCGATTGCCAGCAGGTGCAGATCATGATTGCCGAGCACGGTTTTAAAGCGCGGCCCGAGATCGCGACAAAAACGCAGCGTGTCGAGAGAGTCGGGGCCGCGATTGATCAAATCGCCGGTGGCGATCAGCCGATCGACCGCCGGATCAAAGTCGACCGCGTCGAGAATCTGCCGCAGGCCGCGATAACAGCCCTGAATATCGCCAATCGCGTAGTCCGTCACCTAGTCCGTCACCTAGTCCGTCACCCAGTGCACCTAGTGCACCGCGTGCGGCACGGCCAGCGAAAAAGCCGCAATCGCCGCGGCAAATGACCGACCGTCGTGGGTCTCCATTTGATAGTCGCCATGCATACTGCCGACCGGGGTATCCAGCACCACCGCGCTAGTGTAACTAAAGCTATCGCCCGGTTCGATGGTCGGCTGCTGGCCCACCACGCCCTCGCCCTCAACCTCGCGGCGCACCTGATTGCCGTCGACCACCACCCAGTGGCGGCGGCGCAGCGTTGCCGCCTGGCTGCCGCGATTATGAATCACCACTTGGTAGGCAAAGGCGTACTGGTTTTTTTCCGGTACCGATTGCTGTGGTAGGTAGTCGCTATCGACTTCGACGTGAATGTCCATCGGTGGAGCGCTCGGCTTATTCATGCGCGTCCGCCCCCGGCAATTCAGCGTCGTTTTTGAGGGTCGCCGCAGGGGTCGCGGCAGCGTTGGCGGCTAGCGGCTCGGGCGCGCCGATCGCATTGCTCAGCGCGACAAAGTCGGCCACCGACAATTGCTCCGGGCGGCGGCCAAGATCGAACCGTCGGCCGAGCGCGGCGATATCTGGCACCAGCGCCCTGAGCCCGTTGCGCAGGGTTTTACGGCGATGTTGAAAGCACTCGGCGACCACCTGCGCTAGGCGCGTTTCGCTGTTGGCCAGCGCTGGCGGCGTCGCGTGTGGCACCAACCGAACAAACGCCGATTGCACCCGGGGGGCCGGTTGAAAGGCGCTCGGCGGCACTGGAATCAGCGGCAGCACTCGGCAGTGGTACTGCACCATCACCGACAACCGGCCATAACTCTTGCTGCCCGGCGCCGCGCTCAGGCGATCGACCACCTCGCGCTGCAGCATAAAGTGCATGTCGGCGATCACGTCGCGCTGGGCCAGCAGGTGAAACAGCAGCGGCGTCGAGATGTTGTACGGCAGATTGCCGACCAACCGCAGCGGCTGGCCGCGGTAGAACTGCCGGTAGTCGGTTTTTAGCGCGTCGCCGCTGTGCACCACAAAGTCGCTGTAGTTGGCAAAGCGCGAGCGCAGTTGCGCGATCAGGTCGCGATCCAACTCCACCGCCTGCAGGCTCGGGCACTGCTCAAGTAAATGCTGGGTGAGCGCCGCGGTGCCGGGGCCAATCTCGATCAGGTGGTGGTCGGCGCGGGCGCCGATCGCGGCGATAATCTGACCGATGATGGTCTCGTCAACGAGAAAGTTTTGCCCAAAGCGCTTTCTCGCGCGGTGCGGGCTGGTCATTCCTTTAGGGCTCATAGCGGGTTCGCTCTTGGTGGCGCGGCTGCGGTGGCTGCCGCCATCTGCGCCGCCACCTGCAGGGCGGTTTGCAGACTGCCGGCGTCGGCACGACCGCTGGCGGCTAGATCCAGCGCGGTGCCGTGATCTACCGACGTGCGCACGATCGGCAAGCCGAGAGTGATATTGGCGGCGCGTCCAAAGCCTTGGTACTTGAGTACCGGTAGACCCTGGTCGTGATACATCGCCAATACCGCGTCGGCCCGCTCTAGATGGTGCTGGGTAAACGCGGTATCGGCTGCCAGTGGGCCCACCAGACGATGGCCGCGCTGGCGCATGCGGCCAATCACCGGCTCGATCACGTCAATTTCTTCGCGACCCAGGTGGCCGGACTCGCCGGCGTGTGGGTTGAGGCCGCAGATCAGCAATCGCGGCTCGGGCAGACCAAAGCGCTCGGCCAGCTCGCGGCAGACGATGTCGATAACCTCGGTCAATAAATCGCTGGTGATCGCCGCCGCCACGTCCTTCAGCGGCAGGTGGGTGGTCGCTAGCGCCACCCGCAATTCTGCGCTGGCGAGCATCATCACCACCCGCGCGGTGTTGGTTTTGGCCGCGAGGTATTCGGTGTGCCCGCTAAAGGCGATACCAGCGGCGTTGATCACCGATTTTTGCACCGGCCCGGTGACCATTGCCGCGCAGTCGCGGGCGTGACAGGCATCGACCGCGGCGTCCAGACAGTCGAGCACGTACTGGGCGTTTGCGGGCGCCAACTGCCCCGGCGTCTCGGCGGTGGATAACGCCACAGGCACCACCGCCAGCTCACCGGCGGCCAGCGGCTGGGGTGCGTTGCCCGGCTCGCGCAGGCGCAGTGGCAGACCCAGCAGTCGGGCACGACGGCGCAGCATATCGGCGTCGGCGTAGGCCACCAGTTCGTGTTGATGGCCGCTCTGAACGCTCTGAATCAGCAGGTCGGGGCCGATCCCCGCGGGTTCACCAGGGGTCAGCGCAAGGCGCAGGGTCATGAGGCGCTGTCGGTTTTGATCTCGATAAAGGCCTCGTCGCGAATTTCCTGCAGCCACACCTGCAGCTCTTCCTCGTACTTGCGCTGACGGAGCATATTTTGCGCGCGATTGCGCATAATGTCCTCGCTAAAATCTTGCTTGCGACGCTCGGTGACCTGCATGATGTGCCAGCCAAATTGCGACATAAACGGCCGGCTGATCTCGTTGAGCGCGATGCTGTTCATGGTTTGCTCGAACTCGGGCACAAACATACCCGGCGTCGACCAGCCGAGCTCGCCGCCGTTGAGCGCCGAGCCGGCATCTTCGGAGTGCTCTTTGGCGAGCACCGCAAAATCCTCGCCGTCGGCGACGTTCTGGCGCAGTATCTCGAGGAAGTCGACGGTGCTTTCATCGTCGCGAATTTGGTTCGGTGCCATCAGTATATGCCGCGCAAAGTGCTGCTCGATGAGCTGCTCACCGCCGCCGCGACGCTCGTAGAGCTTCAATAGATGATAGCCGGCATCGCTGCGAATGGGCGCCGAGATCGCGCCGACTTCGAGATCTTTTACTGCATCGATAAACACCCCCGGCAACTGTGCCAGCTTGCGCCAGCCGAGATCGCCACCCTCGAGCGCGGTCTGATCGGCGGAGTGGGCCATGGCGAGCTGCCGAAAGTCGCCTTTTTGCGCCTGTTGATAAATCGCCTGCGCACGCGCCGCCACCGCATCGACAGTATCGACCGTCGCACCGGTTGGCACCGACAGCAAAATCTGTCCAACGTTGACGTCGGGTGAGGTCAAGAAGCGACCCTCTTCAGACTCGAGAAAATTATCCAGTTCCTGGGGGCTGATGCGAATTCGGCGCATCACCTGCCCCTGTTGTACCCGCATCAGGATCATTTCGTGGCGGATCTGTTCGCGCATGGCGCTGACGTTCGAGCCCTGCTGCTGCATCGCCTGCAGGTAATCGCTCGAGCTCATGCCGGCGTTGCTGGCGATCCGCCCGAGCGCCTCGTTGAGTTCGGCGTCGGTAATGCGAATGCCGGCGTTGTAACCCATGGTCAGCTGCAAGCGCTCCGAGATTAATCGCTCGAGCACCTGCGGGCGCAGTACCTCCGGTGGCGGTGGCTGGGTGTCGGACTGCTGAATCTGCGCGTAGACCGCGGTGATACGCTGCTCCAATTCACTGAGCAAGACGATGTCGTCGTCGACGATCGCCACCACTCGGTCGAGTATTTTGATCTCAGCCACTGCCTGAGATGAGAGCGTTATCGAGCAGCAGGCAAGCAGAGCCGCGCTAAAAATTTTCCACTGTTTCATAACCGTATATACCTTCCTGAAGGATGGAGTCGACGCGTCCGCCACTGCTGGCGAGACCCTTGAATTGAAATTGAAATAAAATGCTGTTGCGGGCTTCGAGGTCGCGCTCTGGAAACAACACATCGTCGTCGCGGCGCACCGCGCGCCGCATCACCAAGCTGGCCCGCCAGCAGCAACTGTTGTACTCGAATCCGGTAAAAATTTCCAGTGTTCTGCTGTTGGTGAGGTCGTGGTTCCAGCGGCCAACCCAGTTAAAATTGCTCGATATGGGCATAAATCCGGAGATGTCTGCCTGCTCGATGTCTTGGTCGATTTGGCGCGCGTCATAGACTCGCTCGGCGCGCCGCGTGAAGCGGTAGGTGGCGTTAAACGCCCGCTGTTCCGGGTCTTTGTAGCGCACCCCAAAACTGCTCTTTTCCAGATCGCTGTCGTGGTTGTCGTAAATAATTTCGCCATTCAGCCGCCAGTCGCGACCCACTCGCGCCGATAGGTCGAGCGCCAGCGGTGATTGATTGCGGCGCAGCTCCTGCAATTCGTCGCTGCTCGGCGATGGCTTCAGCGTGACGCGCCGGTCGTCGAGGTAGATGGCCTGCGCAATGCTCGCCCTAAAGCGCTCTTCGCCGGTCTGGTTATCGATAAACCTCGAGGTCAGCGCCAGCGTGACGCGGTTGGCATCGCCGATCCGATCGCCGCCGCTGAAGCGGTTGTTGCGAAACAGTAAATCGTAGGCGGGGGTGTACTCGCGGGTATCAAAATCGGGCAGCGACGACTGCGCCTTGTAGTTGCTCTTGAGGTAGTAAATGCGCGGTTCGAGGGTCTGGGTTAGATCGCCAAACAGCGCACCGCTGCGCTCTAAAAAGAGCCCGCTGTCGAGGGTCAGTACCGGCGTGGTCAGGGTTGGACTGTCGTCGCCCAGAGGGCTATTTTGCAAGTCGTATCCGAGGTGCACCAGTTCTATCTCGGGCCTGATGTAACCCCAGGTGGCGCGCTTATCCCAGGCCAGTGCGTAGTTCAGATTGTAGCGCCGGCCGCTGACGCGCTCGCGATCGTGATGGGCAAAGCGGGTCACCGCCTGTTGGACATCGACGATGATGTGGTTGTCAAAGCGGTAGTAGCCGTCGACAGAGATCCGCGGCATGACCGCATACTGTTCGCTGATATCGTCGCTGATCACCTCATAGTCCTCGCTGGCAACGCCTAGGTCCCAGTGACCCAAGCGGTAGCTAAAGGCGCTGCTGCGCTGCAGGTGAGTAAGGCTGCTCTCCGTGCTCGAGCGGTTGCCGAGGTCACTGAAGTAGTCGCTGTCGCTGACCTGGTTAAAGTGAATCCACGACGACCAGGGACGGCGCTGACCACCGCGATGGTTAAACGACAGCAGGTAGCGATCTTGGCCACGATAGCGCGGCGTGCGTAAATTGTCGTCGCGATCGTCGTTGCCACCGCGATCATTGGGCAGCCAGACACCCTGAACTTCGCTCTCCGACCAGTGGCTCAGGTGGCGGAACTCTGCGCCGAGTGCCACACCGCGCTCGCTGAGGTAGCGCGGTGAAAAGGTCGCATCGTAATCGGGCGCGATGTTCCAATAGATCGGTTGTAAATAGTCGATGCCGTTGTCGCGGCTCGCGCCCAGGGTCGGAAATAGCAACCCCGACGACCGGCGATCGTCGATCGGAAAGGTGATCCACGGAAAGTAAAATACCGGCACTTCACGCACTTCTAGGCGCGCGCTCTTTACCGTGGCAAAGCCCTGCGCCTGATCGATGTCAATTTGCTGGGTCACTAGCTGCCAGGTGTTGTCGTTCGGCTCACAGGTCGAGTAGGTCGCCTGGTCGATGACGATCAAGCCATCGCTCTGGCGCGTCAGACGCTTGGCGGTACCGCGCACCGACGATTGATGCAGCAGGTAGGTGGCGTCTTCGATCTGTACCTCGCGGTTGGAGGTGTCGAGGCGCGCTTTGGAACCGAGCAACAGCAGCCCCGGCTCGCGAAACTGAACGTTGCCCTCGAGCGATACCTTGCGGGTTTGCTGGTCGATCGACGCGCGATCGCTGCGCACCTGTCGATAGCCTTGAGATACCTGAACATCGCCCTCGAGTACCGCGCGTTGATTGTCGATGGCGTCGGTCTTGGTGGCGCTAAAGCGCAGTGCCGCCTGCTCTGGGTCGAGGTCGGAGTCGGCATACTGCCGCGCCGGTTCGATGTATGCGCCGCAGCAGTTGGCGGCGACCGTGGCGCGCTGTTCGGGATTCATGTCGACCGCTTCGACCCAGTCGAGGTTGTCGCTGCGCGCGCCGCCATCGTCGCGCGGTTCGAGTGCTTGGCGTGCGGCGTTGCCGGGCGGTTGGTAGGCAGTTCTCGCGCTGGGCGGCGCGCTGGGCTGCTTAGTCGCGCAAATCCATTGGCGATTGTCGTCGGCCTCACAGTGCCAGGCAGTATCGACGCGCTCGTTTGCCATCGCCGATCCGCTCGCCAGCGCCAGCAGCCAGACAAGCGCCAGCAGCCAAACAAGCGTCAGCGAAACGGCCGTCGACACCCCGGTGCTCGCCGGCGATCGCCGATCGCTGGTTTGCCCTCGCCGGTAGTCGCTTAATCGTGCAAACAAATGGCCGCTTAATCGTGCAAACAAATGGTCGCTTAATCGTCCACCCGCGGGGTCGCTTAATCGTCCAAACAAATGGTCGCTAGATTGTTTAAACCGCCGGTCGCTAAATTGTCTAAATTGCCGGCCGCTGAATTGTCTAAATAGTGAAGTCAAAATGGTCGCCAAATCCTCACTCAGAGTGCCTTGCAGTTTACCCGAAATGCGGCAACATTAGGGATGTCAATTGTATCAAATAGGCTAGAATGTCGACTTTATCGGCAAATTAACTCAACCTGTGAGGACTTGAGCGGTGCAGTCGTGATTCAGCCACTAAACAGCGATTTCCAAAATTGGATCGAGCAGCACCTGCCGCCGGCACATCGACCGCAGGGCGCCTTGACGCTGACGCCACTGGCCGGCGACGCCGGGTTTCGGCGTTACTTTCGAGTTGACTGCGCGCCGTCGCTCATCGCGGTGAACGCGCCACCCGCGCAAGAAAACAATCTGGCCTTTGTGCAGATTGCCAACAGTTTTGTCGACGGCATGATCCGCGTGCCAAAAATCCATGCGGTCGATTTTGCGCGGGGCTTTATGTTGCTGGAAGATTTGGGTCGCCGCGTACTGCAGCCACTGCTCGACCTGGACAGTTTGCCCGCGCATTACGGCGCGGCTGAAACGGTGCTGTTAGAGATTCAGCAACTGGCTGCCGACCGCCGAATTTACCCGCTATACGATGCCGCCACGCTGGATCGCGAAATGCGTTTGTTCGAGCAGTGGTTTGTCACCGAGTTGCTCGGAATCGAACTGTCTGCCAGCGAGAAAAGCCTGCTTGGCGATGTTTTTCAGCACCTGATCGAGAGCGCCGAGGAGCAGCCTCAGGTGGTGGTTCACCGCGACTATCACTCGCGTAACTTAATGCTACTGGACGACGGTGAACTGGGTATTATCGATTTTCAAGACGCGGTGCTCGGCCCTATGACCTACGATTTGGTGTCGTTGCTCAAAGATTGCTACGTGCGCTGGCCAGCGCAGTTGATGGCGCGGCGAGCGCTCGATTTTAAACGACGGGCCGAGGCGCTCGGCACGCTGGGGGCGAGCAGTGACGAGGATTTTTTGCGTTGGTTCGATTGGATGGGCCTGCAGCGGCACATCAAGGTGATGGGCGTTTTTGCGCGCCTAGCGCTTCGCGATAACAAGCGCGATTATCTGCTGGATCTGCCGCGGGTGATCGATTACAGCCTCGAGGCGGCGTCGCGCTACCCACAATTGCGACCGTTTGGCGATTGGTTCCGCGCTGCACTGCTGCCGCAATTGTCTGCGCAGCCCTGGTTTTCGGGTAGTGCCGGTGAGCCCGGCAGCCCTTCACCCGCGATGGACGCCTGACCCGGTGCGCGCGATGATTCTCGCCGCCGGACTTGGAACGCGCATGCGGCCGCTGACCGATCGGCTGCCCAAGCCGATGCTGCCGATCGCCGGCAAGCCACTGCTGCAGCACCATATCGAGCGTCTAGCGGCGGCAGGCATCCGCGATCTAGTTATCAATACCCATTGGCTTGCCGAGAAAATCGAGGATTATTTTGTCGCTGGCGAGGCCTTTGGCGTACGTATTTCCTGGTCTCGCGAGCCGCGCTTGCTGGAAACTGGTGGCGGTATCTGCGCGGCACTGCCGATGCTTGGCGCGAGTCCGTTCGTACTAGTGAACGGCGATGTCTGGAGCGATTACCCACTCGAACAATTATCCGAACTGACGTTGGCCGACGGCGTCGACGCGCACTTGGTGCTGGTGGACAATCCCAGTCACAACCCTACCGGCGATTTTTGCCTCGATGCGCGGGGCATGATCGCGCCACAAACCGCAGCACCGACGGCGACCTTTTCTGGTCTCAGCCTGTTGCGACCGCAACTATTTGCGGGTATGGACGTGCCCGACCGGCCCTTTCCGCTGCGCGATGCGCTTGGTCCAGCGATCGAAAGGGGCCGCGTTGGCGGCGAACTCTACCGCGGCAGTTGGTGTGATGTCGGTACGCTCGAGCGCTATCGGCAACTGCAATCTTCAATCGCTGGTTGAAATATTCGCCGCCGATTGCATTGTGGCTGTAAAGCGACCACCATATCCACTCGATTATGGGGATTTTGGATGAAATCGCGACAACAGTCTCAGGCTCTTTTCTGGTTGGCATTGGCAGCCGTAAGGGTTCCTTATACCGATCCGCAGGAGGCTCTTGATGATGCGTCGCCGGCGGCGTTAACGACGACAGAGTCGAACGGGGGAGGCTGAGGTATGGATGAAGTCTACACCAGCGGTGATTATATAGAGGCGCAGATCCTACTCGGGTTATTGCGTTCGCGGGGTATCGACGCAATCTTGCACGGTGCGGCTCTGCAGGGTGGACTCGGTGAGTTACCGGCGCTCGGTATTCTGCGTTTGACGGTGGCTGCCGCCGACGGCAATCTCGCGCGCCAATTGTTGGTTGACTACTTCGCCGGTGCTCTCCAGTTGGACAGCTCGGATATGCAGGATTTCAAATGACCGGGCTCGAAGTGAAAAGGCTCGGATTGAAAGGGCTCGGATTGGAAGTGCACAAAAAAAGCTCGCCCCGACCGCATCGAACGAGACCGTCAGCTTTCTACCAGGTGTTTGATGTTTTGCGGCGATAGGGTTGGGCTGCCGGCCAGAGACAGCGTCAAGGTGGTTAATTCGTCCCAAATATCGGCCTCGCGCAATCCTTTGACGCCGCGATCTACCGCGCCCGCCTGATAGATCAACATCCTCAGGTGCGCCGGTCGGCAGCGCTGCAGCGCGGCGCGCATGATCGGCAGTTGCTTGCGCCAAACGCCGGCCTGCTCTAGCGCCTGCTCGACCCGTTCACCGCGCGCTACGCGTTCGCTGGCGTTCAGTAATTTGCGCAACTCACGGCTGATGGCCCACAGGATTGGCAATGGCTGACTGCCCTCGCCGTGCAGGCCACGCAGCGTGCGGGCCGCCGATTGGGCATCGCCGGCGAGCATTTTATCAATCAAATCAAATAGGTTATAGCGCGTGCTATCGGCCACCACCGCCGACATGATGGTCGCATCGACTCGGCCGTCGAGGGCCAGTAATTTGAGCTTTTCGATCTCTTGGCTGGCCGCTAACAGGTTGCCTTCTACTCGGTCGGCGAGCACTTCAACGGCGCCCTGATTGGCGTCGATATTGGCCGCGCGAAGGCGTTGTTGAATCCATTTTGGCAGTTGCGCCGCGCCAATCGGCCAGATGTCGACATGGCCTCCGAGCGCATCCAGAGCCTTCAACCACTTGCTGTTTTGGGCGCTGCGCTCGAGCTTTGGCAGCACCACTAACAGCAGATCGTCGGGGCTGCTGTTGGCGCAGATGTCGATCAGCGCCCGCGCGCCTTTATCGCCCGGTTTGCCGCTGGCAATGCGAATTTCTAGGATTTTTTTAGTGCTGAACAGCGACAGTGCGCCGACTTCGGCGTGCACTTGATTCCAATCGAAGTTGGCGTCCACATCGAACACCATGCGCTCACTAAAGCCGCGCTGGGTGGCCGTCGCGCGCACCCGGTCGGTGGCCTCTTGCACCAACAGTGGCTCGCCACCGCTGATCAGATAGCTGGGCAGCAGTTGTTGATCGAGGTGCTGGGTAAGTTTTTCAGCTCTGATCTTCATCTTCAGCGCTCCATCGGGCGGCCTTACGGCGCCGACGGCAGCACCCGCAGGCGGTTGATGATCTGGCGCACGATTTCGATCCGCATATCACTCCGAACGGTGCGCTCCTCCTCGCTCGAGGCCAACACGTCGCGCTCGATAAATTCATACACCCGCTCCACCGACGCGGTCGACGGCGCCATCAGGGGATTATCCTCGCGGTCTAAAATGATAAAATCGACTTCTTCATTCAGTTGGTACTCGGCCACCCGAGCACCTGAATTCATGCTGCTGGTACTGCGCACTCTTCGATAGTCGGTGATCACCACCGAGTAATCGGGTTGCGCGTCGCGACTCACGGCATCGATGCCGTAGACCTTTAAGGCCAGCGACAACTCGGCTAACAACTGTTCGTTGGGCTGCTGCGACAGCAGCTGAATTTTACCGACGTTTCCAGGCACCACCTGGGCATCGCGCAGTTGCCAGCCGCACGCGGCGAGCATCATAACAAGCCCGATCAGGGCGATTTTTTGTAGCATGCACGGCCTCTTTTGTTGTCTGGCAACGCGGCGCCAGAACGCTAGTTTGCCACTATGTTGACCAATTTTCCGGGTACCACAATTATCTTGCGAACCGTCAGCTCGGCGATGAACCGTTGGGTGTTGTCTTCGGCCAGCGCCAGGCGCTCGATATGCTCGCGCTCGGCGTCTACCGCAACCTCTATTTTACCGCGCACCTTGCCGTTGACCTGCACCATTAACTGCACCGAGCTGCGCGCTAGCGCGCGCTCGTCGACGTCTGGCCAGGCGGCGTTGGCAACCGCCTCAGCGTGCCCCAGGCGATGCCACAAGGCATGGCAAATATGCGGCGCCACCGGCGCCAACAACAGCACGCTGGTAGACAGCGCCTCGCCGCGAACCGCCCGGCTTTGATCGTCACTGCCATCGAGTTTGGCAACGCTGTTGAGCAGTTCCATGACCGCTGCTATCGCAGTATTGTACGTGTTGCGCCGGCCGTAGTCATCGCTCACCTTGGCGATAGTCGTATGGGTTTTGCGGCGCAGGTCTGTTTGCGGCGCGGTTAATGCGCCGCGGTCGAGGTCGGCGTGCGTGCCGTCGGCGAGATGTTCGAGAACCATTTTCCAAAGTTTGCGTAAAAACCGCGATGCCCCGGCGACGCCTTCATCGCTCCACTCTAGGGTCTGTTCTGGGGGCGCTGCAAACATCGTGAACAGGCGCACCGTATCGGCGCCATAGCGATCGATCGAGGCCTGCGGATCGACGCCATTGTTCTTCGATTTTGACATCTTGGTAATGCCGCCGCTAAACACCGGTTCGCCGCTCAGGGTCTCAGTGGCGCTCTGCGTGCGGCCCTTGGCATCGCGCACAACACTGACCTCGGACGGCGCGAGCCACTGCTTGCGGCCATCGATTTCGCGATAGAACGATTCGGCCAGCACCATGCCTTGGCAAAGCAGGCGCTTGAACGGTTCGGGGCTGCTGACCAAGCCGTCATCGCGCATTAATTTATGAAAAAATCGGGCGTATAAAAGGTGCAGTATGGCGTGCTCTATACCGCCGACGTACTGATCCACCGGCAGCCAATAATTCGCCAGTTGCGGATCGAGCATGACGCTGTCGTCGTGCGGGCAGGTAAAGCGCGCGTAGTACCACGATGATTCCATAAAGGTATCAAAGGTATCCGTCTCGCGCTCTACCTCAGCGCCGTCGATTTCATCGCGCCGCCAATTGGCATCGGCTTTGAGCGGTGATTGCACCCCATCCATCACCACGTCTTCGGGCAACAGCACCGGCAGGCGCTCCAGCGGCACCGGAATCTCGCCGCCGTCGGGCAAATTAAACATCGGAATTGGCGCCCCCCAGTAGCGCTGGCGGCTGACGCCCCAATCACGCAGGCGATAGTTAATGGTCGCGGCGCCGAGGCCACGCTGCTCTAGAGCGGCTGCGATGGCGGTGAACGCGGCGTCGAAATCGAGGCCGTTGTACTCTCCAGAATTAATCAACAGGCCCTTGTCGGTGCTCGCCTGTCCGTCGGCGATAACGTCGACTACGGGCAATTTAGGCAACTGGTACTTGTCGGCGAATTCGTAGTCGCGTTGATCGTGCGCCGGCACCGCCATCACCGCGCCGGAGCCATAATCCATCAACACATAGTTGGCCACCCACAGCGGCAGGCGGTCGCCGCTGAGCGGGTGTTCGACCGAGAGGCCGGTGTCGATGCCGAGCTTTTCCATGCTGGCGAGTTCCGCCTCGGAGGTCTTTTGCGCGTTACAGCGCTGCAAGAACGCCTGCAGGGCTGGGTTTTTTTCAGCCAATTCCAGTGCGACCGGGTGCTGCGGCGCCAAACTGACGTAGCTCACGCCCATCAATGTATCGGGTCGCGTGGTGTAGACCTCGATGTGGCTGTAGCCGGCCACCGCAGTCGGCATGGGAAAGCGGATGTTGGCACCGCGGCTCTTGCCAATCCAGTTGCGCTGCATGGTCACTACCTGCTCGGGCCAATCTTGCAGGGTGTCGAGGTCGGTTAACAACTGTTCAGCATAGTCGGTAATACGGATAAACCACTGGGGTATTTTTTTGCGCTCGACGGGGCTATCGCAGCGCCAGCAGCAACCGTCGATGACCTGTTCGTTGGCCAGCACCGTGGCATCCTTTGGGCACCAGTTGACGGCGCTGGTTTTCCGGTAGACCAAACCCTTTTCGTAGAGGCGGGTAAAAAACCACTGCTCCCATTTGTAGTAACTCGGCTGGCAGGTACTCATCTCTCTCGACCAGTCGATACCAAATCCCAGCGACTGCAATTGCTGGCGCATATAGGCGATATTTTCATGGGTCCAGCGCGCGGGTGCGGTGTTGTTTTGGATCGCAGCGTTCTCGGCCGGCAGGCCAAACGCATCCCATCCCATCGGGTGGAGCACGTTTTTGCCCAGCATTCGCTGATAGCGAGCGATCACATCGGAGATGGTGTAATTGCGTACGTGCCCCATGTGCAGCTTACCGCTAGGGTAGGGAAACATCGATAGGCAGTAGAATTTTTCTTTACTGGCGTCTGCCTCGACCTCAAAGGTAGCTTCGCGGGTCCAGTATTGTTGTGCCTCGCGTTCAATTTCCGCGGGGTTATAGGTCTCGTTGCTGGTCATTTTGGGGCCACTGTGCTGGGGTTGTTGGGATCGCTGTCTGGGCGGCAAGTATAGGCGATTGCGCAGCTATCTACCACGCACCGACACAATTATGCGCGCCCCGTCTGTCGCCCTCGACAGCACCCCGTCCGAACTAGCTAGCGGCGCGGGCGGGGACCCCAAGTTCCTCTAGTTTGGCGGCCATGTCCTGAGCCGATTGGGCTGGGCGAACGTCCCGATCGATAAACAAAATGTTGCCGTCCTTGCCGATGTAAAAAGTGTGGCGTTTGGCGTACATCCCGAGGCTGAGAACCTCGTAGTCGCGCGCGGCCTGTTTGGTCGGATCGCTGAGCAGCGGAAAGTCGGCCTCGTACTGTTCGGCAAATTCGCGATTTTTCTCAACTGGATCGACGCTAGCCATAAAGTAGGCGACCTCGAGCCGCTTGAGCAGATGACCATTCTCGGCAAGCGACTTGCACTCGATGGTACAGCCGCTGGTAAAAGCAAACGGATACCAGGCGATAACCACCGCTTGGCGGCCGATCAGATCGCTGAGTTGATAGGTCTTGCCGTCGCTCGCTTGAAGTTTAAAATCGGGTGCTTTGTCGCCCACTTCGAGCGCCGCGCCGACAAGGCTCCAGCTTACTAGCAGCGTTGCTAGGGCCGCGGAGAGGATTTTTTTAAACGTTATTATGTGCATGTTATTCACCTTTTTATGGTTTTGTTATCGTCATGATTGCGCCATTTTGCCGCCGTCTAGCAAGCCCTAACCCGCAAATGATAACCAAGCACAGGGCAATGCTCGGCCAAGAACCCCAGCGGGAAAACGGCGTGCGCCCCGACCTCGGCTGTATGTCAGCGGTCAATTCACCGCGCTCAAAGGGCGCTATGCTATCGACCATGCGACCGCGGTGGTCAACTATCGCGGTGAGTCCGTTGTTGGTCGCCCGCAACAGCGGTTTGGCATTTTCTGCTGCGCGCATCTGCGCCATTTGCAAATGCTGTGGCAGCGCTAGCGAGTCGCCAAACCATGCGTCGTTGCTCACCGTCAGCAGCATCGATGCATCGGCAGTTATACGCGCGACCAAATCCGGATAGACCACTTCGTAGCAGATCGCCACCGCCAGTTGGCGCTCGCCGACCTGCAAGGGGGGTTGATAGCGCGCCCCGCGGGAGAAGTTTGACATCGGCAAATCAAAAAAAGCAATGGCACCGCGCAGCAGCCCCTGCAGTGGAACGTACTCGCCAAACGGCACCAGTCGGGTTTTGTCGTACTGCCCAGATGCGCTGCCGAGCGCCAGCACCGAGTTGTGGAAGCCCTGGTTGTCACGGGTCGGAATGCCGGTGATGAGGGCGCTGCCACTGGCGGCTGCGCGGTCGTTCATCGCGCTCAAAAAGCTCGCCACTCGCTGCGCAGTGGCGGGCACCGCAGCCTCGGGCCAGACGATCAAATCGCGGCCCCAATGGGCCAGCGATTGTTGTTGCAATTGTGCCAGAATTTGCTGGCGCCGGTCGGCCGACCACTTTTGGTTTTGCGCAATATTGGGTTGCACCAATGCAACGCTCAATGGCGCGCCGAGGGGTTCGCTCCAATCGCTGTGAAGCAGGCCATAGCCGCCGCCAACGCAGCCGAGCAGCGCTAGGCTACAGAGCGTCAGCGGTCGCTGGCCGCCATGGCCGCGGGCGTATTGCGCGACACAGACGCCACCCATAGCGGTGATAAAACTCAGCCAGAATACCCCGCCAACCGGCGCCCAACCGCCGAGCCAGGTCGACAGGTGGCTGTAGCCGATTAACAGCCACGGGAATCCGGTGAGAAACCAGCTACGCAGCCACTCGCCGAGCATCCACAGCGCTGGAAAGGCGAGCAGGCCGGAGGCCCATGTTGGCGAGATCGCCGCCCACAGCAAAAACGGTAAACTGCTGATGATGGCCATAAAGGCGCAAAACAGCAGCGTTGCGCTCAGCGCTAGCGGTGCTGCGACAAAGCCGTGTTCGTGGATACTGATGTACAGCCAACTGACACCGCTCAGGAACAGGCCGAGGTTGAAGCAGGTGGCGCGCACAAAGGCTCGCTTGGGCGTTTGTTGGTCGAGGAAATAGCTTAGCGTTGCGAGGCTTAGAATCGCCATGGGCCAAAAGTAAAACGGCGCTAGCGCTAGCGGCATTGCACTGCCGCCAATTAGCAAGCACAGACCGGCGCGGCGGTCGGCGGGTGTCATCGGCTCTGCTTGCGCACGTCCACCGCGATAATTTTGCGGCGATCTGCGGCGCTCACGGTGAATTCAAAATCATCGAGGGCGATGCTCTCGCCAATTTCCGGCAGTCGGCCAAAGGCGCCGACCACTAAGCCGCCGACGGTGTCGCACTCGTCGTCTGACAGGCCGACATCAAAAAATTCGTTAAACAGCTCGATGTCGGTGATCGCCGCCACCGAGTACAGGTCCTCGGCGATCTTTTCAATCGGGTCGGACTCGTGCGCATCGGTTTCGTCCTCGATCTCGCCGACAATCTCCTCGAGTATGTCCTCGATGGTTAGCAGTCCCGACACACCGCCATACTCGTCGACCACGATCGCCATGTGGTAGCGATTCTCGCGAAATTCTTGTAGCAGCACATTTAAGCGTTTGCTCTCGGGTATGATGGTGGCCGGGCGCAACAGCGTCTTGAGCGCAAAGGTCTCTTTACCGGCCAGCAATAGCGGCAGCAATTCCTTGGCCAACAGGATGCCGGCGACGTCGTCGGAGGACTGGCCAACCACCGGAAAGCGCGAGTGTTGGGATTGGGTGACGATATCGAGGATCTGTTCGAGGCTGAGGTCGTCTTCCAGACTGACCATCTGCGAGCGCGGAATCATAATCTCTCGCGCCTGCAGGTCCGATACCTTTAGCGCGCCCTCCATAATATGCAGCGCGCCGGTGTCGATGATCGATTCGCTCTGGGCGCTGCGCAACATTTCGGCGACTTCGTTGCTGCTCGATGGTCGCGGGAAAAACGCCCGAGCGCGGCGCTTGAACCAGCGTAACAACCGATTTTTTTTAACCTCCGCATCGCCGCTACTGCTCAAGGGGCAATCTCCGCTGTTAGGTAGGGAGCGGGGTAGTCCATTTGCTGCATGATTTGAGTCTCCAGCGCTTCCATGCGCTCGGCGTCTTCATCGGTCAGATGGTCGTGGCCGAGCAGGTGAAGTACCCCATGCACCAGCATATGCGCCCAGTGCGCTTCGCTGGATTTATTTTGCTCGGCGGCTTCGCGGGCGACCACCGGCGCACAGATGACTAGGTCGCCGAGCATCGGTAGCGGTTCGGGGGTGACCGCGGCAAACGGAAACGACAGTACATTGGTGGCGCCCTGGCGCCCTCGATACTGCTGGTTGAGCGCCGCGCCCTCGGTCTCATCGACAATTTTCAAGGCGATTTCGGTGTCGTCGCGCGATCCGGCTTGGCTGCGCAGCGCAGCGCTGATCCAGCGCCGCAATTGGTCTTCGTCCGGGCTATCGGCATCTTTGCAGCCATTGTCTAAATCCAAGCTAAGGTGCATACACCGCCGCTCACAGGTCGCTTTCATAGGCGTCGTAGGCGTCGACGATCGATTGTACGATCGGATGGCGCACCACATCGCGGCTTTGAAAATGGGTAAAACTGATCGCCTCGACGCCAGCCAGAACCTCGCAGGCATGCGTCAGGCCAGAGGCGATACCGCGTGGCAGATCGATCTGCGACATATCGCCGGTAATCACCGCGGTCGAGCCAAAGCCAATTCGGGTGAGGAACATTTTCATCTGCTCGCGGGTGGTATTTTGACTCTCGTCGAGAATAATATAGGCGCCGTTGAGGGTGCGGCCTCGCATGTAGGCGAGCGGCGCTATTTCGATGATATTGCGCTCCTGCAATTTAGCCACGGTCTCGAACCCCAGCATCTCGTGCAGCGCGTCGTAAAGAGGTCGCAGGTATGGGTCGACCTTTTGCGCTAGATCGCCGGGAAGAAAGCCCAGTCGCTCGCCGGCTTCGACCGCTGGACGCACCAGCAAGATGCGCTCGACCTCATCGCGCAGCAGCGATTCCACCGCACAGGCGACCGCCAGATAGGTCTTGCCGGTGCCAGCTGGGCCGACGCCAAAATTGATGTCGTGGCCCTGCATGGCGCGGACGTAGTTTTGCTGATTGATACCGCGGGGTTTTATGTTGCCTTTCTTGGTCCGAATGACGGAAAATTTTTCAACGTCAGAATTCGCCGCGGTGGCGGTGACTCTCTCGATCATGGGTTGTTCCATAGCCTGTTGCCGGAGTTGTAGGTGGACGTCGCTGGGCGACATGACATCGCACTGCGCGGTTTGTTGGTAGAGTTGGTCGATGGTGTGATAAGCGGCCTGGCTGGCGGCGGCGGCACCGTAGAAATAAAACACATGATTGCGACAGCGGATGTCGAGATCGAGGCGCTTGGCGATCAATTTGATGTTTTCGTCCAGTTGGCCGCAGAGGGTTGCCAGGCGGCGCGCGTCGATCGGTTGTAGGGCCAGACTCGCTGCTGGTTGGGCGGACAGTTGTTTCAAGTGCTGCTGTTGAACCTCGTCGATAACGCGTTGACGACAGCATAGCGCGTTACAATCCGAGCGGTAAACACTTTTTCAGACCGCGGGTCGATAAAATTGCCGACCCTTGGGCGCGGGCGTTCCGCGCCCAGTCTTTTAGCTGCTTGCGCAGAGTTCACCGCGCAGCGAATTGGGCAGCGCCTCGGTGATTTTGGCGGTGACAAATTCGCCGATCAGCGCGTGGTCGAGGGAGCGAAAATTGACCACGCGGTTGTTTTCGGTGCGACCTTGCAATTGCCCCGGATCTTTCTTTGAAATGCCACTCACCAGCAGGCGCTCGCTGCCCCCGACCATACGCCGGCTAATCGCCGCTGCCTCTTGGCTAATGCGCGTTTGAAGTATCGATAAGCGCTGTTTTTTGACCGCATCGGGGGTGTCGTCGGGCAGATCGGCGGCTGGCGTGCCGGGTCTGGCGCTGTAGATAAAGCTGAACGAGGTGTCGAAGCCAATCTCTTCGATCAGTTTCATGGTCGCCGCAAAGTCGTTTTCCGACTCGCCGGGGAAGCCGATAATAAAATCGGACGAGATGCTGATGTCGGGTCTCATGTTGCGCAGGCGGCGGATTTTCGATTTGTATTCAATCGCGGTGTGGCCGCGCTTCATCGCCATCAATATTTTGTCCGAACCGCTCTGCACCGGCAGATGCAGGTGGCTGACGAGTTCCGGCACCTGCCCATAGACTTCGATCAGGGCGTCGGAAAACTCGACCGGATGGGAGGTGGTGTAGCGAATGCGGTCGATGCCGTCGATGTCGGCGATGTAGGGAATCAAGCCAGCAAAATCGCACTCCGATGCGTCCGGCATCTGGCCCCGATAGGCGTTGACGTTTTGCCCCAGCAGGTTGACCTCTCGCACGCCCTGGTCGGCCAGAGCGCTGACTTCGAGGAGGACATCGGCGACCGGACGGCTGACCTCTTCGCCGCGGGTGTAGGGCACCACGCAAAAAGTACAGTATTTCGAGCAGCCCTCCATGATCGACACGAACGCCGAGGCGCCATCGGCATCTGGCAGCGGCAGGCGATCAAACTTTTCGATCTCGGGAAAGCTGATGTCGACCACTACCGTGCCGTCTGCCTTGCGGCTTTCCATCATCTCTGGGAGTCGATGCAAGGTCTGGGGGCCAAATACCAAGTCGACAAAGGGCGCGCGCTTGGCGATCGCCTCGCCTTCCTGGCTGGCGACGCAGCCACCGACGCCAATAATCAGGTCGGGTTTGGCGGCCTTGAGATGCTTCCAGCGGCCCAGTTGGTGAAACACTTTTTCCTGCGCTTTTTCGCGAATCGAACAGGTATTAAGCAAGATCACATCGGCGTCGCGGGCGTCGTCGGTGGTGACCATCTGGTGGCTCTCGCCGAGCAGGTCGCGCATCCGTGACGAGTCGTACTCGTTCATCTGGCAGCCGTGGGTGACAATGTGCAGTTTTTTTACTGGTTTTGAGGTCATTGGAGTGTCGTTTGACCGCCTCTATGTCGCTGGATCGCCATTATAGCTCCGCCCTTTTAATTGGCAACATAAAGAGGTGCGCGACGGCGCTATTGTGCTATTATTCGCACTTGATGCCCGACTGAGAAATGCTGTGTCCGACGCCCCTGCAGAACCGATTTACCGCGTGACTTTCTATAACCAGAACGACGTCTATGAAATATATGCCAAGCATGTCTTTCAGAGTGATTTGTGGGGTTTTTTGGAGGTTGAAGAGTTCGTCTTTGGCGAGCGCACGCAGATGATTGTCGACCCCGCTGAAGAAAAGCTAAAGACCGAGTTTTGCAACATCAAACGAAGCTTTATCCCGATGCAGTCGGTGGTGCGTATCGACGAGGTCGAAAAAGAGGGCACGTCTAAAATCACCGAGGCGAGCGGCGGTAACATCAGCCCGTTTCCCTACCCGTCTATGGCCGCGGTCAAACCCAAAAAAGATTAATCGCGATCGAGCCATTGCGGGCGCAAGCCGATAGAGGATAAGTTATGCAGGATGCACAGACGTTACTTCCCTACGAATTCGCGCGCAGCCATCGCCTGCTGTTGAACGCCGCGCAAGACACCTTGGTGGTTGCGCCCGGCGCACCGCACTGGGCGATTGGCGAAGTCGGCCGCTGCTACCCGCAGGCCGCAGGGGTCGACGCGGTCGACGACGAGCGTTTCGATCACTTGCTGAGTGAACTCTACAGCGGCAGACAAAATTCCTCCGAGTCGGTGATGGCGGACATCAAAGAATTTGTCGATCTTGAATCGGCCGCCGCCGAACTGGAGGAGGCGGGCGACTTGCTCGACGCAGAAAATGATGCCCCGATCGTACGCCTACTAAACTCTATTTTTGCCGAATCGCTGCGCGAGAACGCGTCGGATATTCACATCGAGCCCTACGAAAAAAACGCCTTGGTGCGCTTTCGTCTCGACGGGGTGCTGCGCACCGTGCTCAGCCCATCGGTTCAGATTACACCGCTGCTGGTGTCGCGTATCAAGGTCATGGCCAAGCTTGATATCGCCGAGAAACGCCTGCCCCAAGACGGTCGGATGAGCGTTAAGCTGGGAGGCCGAAACATCGATTTGCGGGTCTCGACCATGCCTTCCAGTCACGGTGAGCGGGTGGTGATGCGCTTGCTCGACAAGGAGGCCGGCAAGCTCCAGGTCGATGACCTCGGCATGCCGGCAGCCACCAAGGCCGAGTTGGACGAATTGATTGGCCGGCCCCACGGCATTTTATTGGTCACCGGGCCGACTGGCTCGGGCAAGACCACCTCGCTGTATGCGGCGCTGCAGCAAATGGATCGCACCGAGCGCAACGTCATGACCGTCGAGGATCCGGTGGAATACGACCTGCCTGGCGTCAGCCAAACGCAGATCAACCTGCGCGCCGGCATGACCTTTGCGCGCGGTTTGCGGGCTATTTTGCGGCAGGATCCAGACGTTATTTTAATCGGCGAGATTCGCGATGGCGAGACCGCCGAAATCGCCACTCAGGCGAGCCTCACCGGCCATCTGGTGCTGTCGACCCTGCACACCAACACCGCGGCGGGCGCTATTACCCGACTGCAAGATCTCGGCGTCGACAGCTTTTTGTTGGCCTCGACGGTGCGCGGCATCATGTCTCAGCGCCTGTTGCGCATGCTCTGTGGGCGCTGCCGGGAGGCGGTGCAACCCAACCAATACCACCGCGACCTATTGCGCTTGCCCGAGGGGGCAGAGATTTATCAGGCGCGCGGTTGCGGCGACTGCAACAACACTGGTTACGCCGGGCGTCAGGCGCTGTTTGAGCTGGTCACGGTGGATGCCGAACTGCAGACGCTGATCCATGAAAATGCTGGAGAACTGGAACTCGAGGCGGCGGTGCGCAAGAGCGTGCCGAGCATTCGCGACGCCGGCTTCAAGCTGGTGGTCGAAGGCGGGACGACCATCGAAGAAGTTCTGCGCGTGACGAGCGCCTAAGCGTGCCAGCTTTTGATTACGCCGCCTACGACCGCGCTGGGAAACTCCAAAGCGGGGTGATTGCGGCGGATTCAGAGCGCCACGCGCGACGGCTTTTAAAGGAGCAAAAGCTGCTGCCCTCGACGCTCTCCGAGGTCGGTCGACAGCCGTCGACCAGCGAGGCAGGCGGACGTTGGCAGTGGTTAGCAAGTCGCCGCAAGGCCCGCGTCAACAACTTTGATCTGGCGCTGTTGTTGCAGCAGCAGGCGATCCTTATCCAGTCGGGGTTGCCGCTTGAAGATGCGCTCAAAATGACCATCGAGCAGGCAGAGACCGACAGCCAGCGACGCATGGTGCAGAGTTGGCGCAGCGAAATCGTCGAGGGCCGCAGCTTTTCAGAGGCGCTCAAGCGCTCGCCCTACCAAATTCCCGAGAGTATCGTTGCCGGTATTGGCGTCGGCGAGGAGAGCGGGCACTTGCACGAAGTGCTGAGGCGGCTCGCCGAAGATATTGAAAACAGCGCGGAAAACCGCAAGACGGTGTCGCGGGCGTTGATCTATCCGGCGACGCTGCTGGCGACATCGCTGATTGTGGTGTCGATCATGATGGTTTGGGTGGTGCCCAAAATCACCGCCATCTTTATTAGTTCCAAGCGCGAGTTGCCGTTCATGACGCGGGTCGTCATGGGTCTTAGCGACTTTGTGCAAGACTACGGTATCTACTTACTGGCCTTTGTTGTGCTCAGCTTTTTGGCTTTTAAACAATGGCTGCGCGACGCTGATCGGCGCCGCCGCTGGCATCAAATACTGTTGGCTACGCCGGGGGTTGGACGCTGGATGCACATGGCCAATATCGCCGATTGGTCGCGCAGCCTCGGCGTGTTACTGTCGAACGGTGTGCCCGCGCTGGCGGCGCTGAAGATTTCTTCGGGGGTGGTCGAAAACCTCTACCTACGGGCCAAGATGGAGGCGGTGACCGAGGCCATGCGGCGCGGTAGTAGCTTGCAAAAAGCGCTCAGCGACAACCTTTCCGGCAGCGGCTTTTTGGTGCATATGGTCGGTAGTGGCGAGGCCTCCAGCGAATTGGATAAGATGCTGTTGCGGGTGTCGGAATACTATTCGGTGCGACTGAAAAACGCGGTCGATGTATTTATGAAACTGATCAACCCCATTTTGATCGTGTTCATGGGGATGGTGATCTTATCGGTGGTGGCAGCGGTGATGCTGCCGATCATGGATATGAACAATATGATTTAATCGTTAACTCAAGCGCGAACAACTGGAGTAAGAAATATGGATATGAAGCGACCGGCGACAGGTCGAGCTCAGGCGGGTTTTACCCTGATCGAAATGATGGTGGTGGTGGTGGTCATTGGCCTGTTGGCGGCGATGATTGGGCCGCGCCTGTTCAACCAAGTCGAAAAAGCCCAAAAAGTGCGCATCAAGCAGGACGTGCGCGCGATCGAGAGCGCGCTGAAATTCTATCGGCTCGACAACTACCGCTACCCGTCGCAGAGCGAGGGGCTCGGAGCGCTGGTTACGGCCCCCGGCGGCTCTGACCGCTGGAATGGCCCGTATCTCGAGGCGCTGCCGCAAGACCCGTTCCAAAACCCCTACGACTATGCCAATCCGGGCACCCATGGCCTCGAAGTCGAGGTCTACACGCTCGGTGACAATCAAGCCGCCGGCGGCGAGGGGGTGGATGCGGATTGGGGTAGTTGGAACGTTAAAGATATTCAGTAACCGACGCGCTGAACGCTCGCCCTATGTCGC
>Ga0115006_10000392_pt1 | contig 23565 bp, 11 predicted proteins | sample ArcOceMetagenome_3_FD_88943 | JGI IMG/M metagenome (GOLD analysis project Ga0115006, IMG submission 88943) | Marine eukaryotic phytoplankton communities from Arctic Ocean - Arctic Ocean- Svalbard ARC20M Metagenome | ecosystem: Environmental > Aquatic > Marine > Oceanic | place: Arctic Ocean...
CCAACGCGTCTTCGTTGGCACCGAGAGACGCCAGCCGCTCAACCTTGAAGTCGACATTCGTGCACTGCGGAGGAGTCATCGCAGGGCCTGCAGCAGCCTCAGCCGAGGCGCCTGCTCCTGGCAGGGGCGGCACAGAACTACAGAGCATGTTACTGCGAGGTGTGACTCCGCCAATGGATACCAGGCTGCACAAGCTCCCAGGGCTTGGGCCATTGCCAAGTGATTTCCAGCATCCGCTGGCAGATGGAAGGATCTTGAGAGAGCGTGCTCCCATGAGCCCCTGCCGCAGGACGGGCCTATGTTGACGTGATATCTCAGACGACAACAAGGCGCCTGTGCTGGTGATGTCTCGAGGGGAATCTCGCACCGTTGATACGTAGCGCAGACACGCTGCCTCTGGACATGCGCCTTGCAGCGCACCGACACCATCAAATGTTGGCGCATGCTGGAAGATCGACACGGCGGCGTCGAGCCCAGAAGCGGTGTACACAGGCTGCCAGGCATCCACAGCATGGTGCGCCCTGGTTGCTAGCGGTGTCGTTGGTGCTGCAACGGCTGCGACGGAGCGCAAGCCATCAACAAGAGCAAAACCAAATTCAAACACCAGTGCCCCTCGTGACTTAGACACGGCGAGCAGAAGCTTGCGGCGTCCTGCTTCCATGTACTGGATCTTCCTGCCTGCTCCTGCCGACAGGCGAAGCGCAAAGGAATTTTCTGTGAGCTGCTCGTCGGGAACCCGATCTCGCGTCAGTTTGGCCCAGCTTTCATCGGTCACAGCAAGCATATTGCCAAAACGAGCATCCCGACGATTCCACTGCAGCAGGGTCGATTTGGGCTGGGGCATTGGTAAGTCCCACGGCCATGCCCAGCACTCGCTTTCGCCTTCACACACCGACTGCGCCACGGCCAGATACGTCTCGCCATTCGCCTTGAACGCATCCACGCCTGACACGCCACGCAGCTGGTCCAGGATAATGGATTGTGCGTCGTCTCCAAGGCGGCAGTCTTGACCGATCTTACCGTGGCGTGCTTCAGAACCTTCATCGGGAAATCCGCAGAAGAGGTGGCGGGCTACCGCTTGCTGGTACTCAGTCCACTGCATCTCCTCGACAGGATGGTCTTGCATGACAGAGGGAACGTCTCGACCGTCAAGCACTTGATGCAAAGCAAAGGGACTACTCGCAGATTCCTCCGCCATATCCTCGGCCCAGCGATATATCTTCAAGGCCTGGTCGTAACCAGAGAGAGGGCGTAGTCGCGGGCCTGAGTGGACCCCCTTCTGTCGAATACCGACAGCAAGAAGGAGCATGTCAGCACTGCTGGATGTCTCCACATGCACAAACGACGCAGCGCTCACGCCTTCAGAGGCTATCGTCTGCAGAAGTTCCATGCCACTCCCGTCTGCATTCACCTCAAACACATCCACGTGTCCGGCATGCTCCCCTCCATCGCTGGCCACTACCAGCAATTGCATGCCAGCATGATATATTGTCTCAATATGAATCGCTCCAAACGAAGGTATGGAACTCTCCAAGATAAAGCGGTCTGAACTCACTGTGAGCACGCGCTCGTTGTTCCAGCGATATACGCACCAAGGGTTTTGCAAAGACGTTGCTGAAGACATGTAGGCGACCGCTAACATTTGATGCCCGCCACGCGAGATGAAAGCATGCATGGAGCTAGCATAGAGATGATCCAAGACCTCCCCAGTTGCAGTGCGAGGATATTGCAGCTCATGTTGAAACGCAAAATCATGACTGGTCCGATTCCATTCAAATACCAACACTTGGCCCGTCTGTCCTGCAACATGTGAATTCGACAAGCTAGTGCCTATGACAAGAAAACAGCTAGTCTTTTCATCTTTCGAGGGCCTCAAAGGCTGGGTAAAGACGGTCAAAGTAGAAGCGCGCACAGGAATCTGCTGCACGAGCGTTAGAACCTCGTTCACTTCCTCGTCCTGCACCCATGTCTCTTCGGTCTGGAGCCGAGAGTGGTCGCGAACTTTGTACAGAAGGATCGCGCTCTTGTCTCTGCCCTCTTCAATTTCTTGGCTTGATGCTACCATGGCGACGGCAAAGTAGAGCTGACCTTGAATGAAAAATGACACGCCGTCTGTAGCTGATGAGCTGATGTGAGAGCCGATGCTCCATGGGGAGCCTTGGTGACCAGCAACGCTGCCTGACTTGACGGGAGAAAGGTCGCGAAAGGTATCTGGACGACGCTCTCCTTGCCGCAAGCGGTGAACAAAAGTTAGACACCCTGGGCATTCTTGTGCATCTGATCCCCTGCGCTGCCACACGGACAGCGAATGCGCCCGCCATCCTCCCACGTACAGGCTGTGACCTGAAGCGCTCAAGACCAGGGATGCAGCTCCCAACAGGCCAAATCTGTCACTACGATTATCCGCATTCGGCTGCTCACCTACCACCTGCACGAGGCGCAGAGCGTGCGATGACGAGTTGACAGAAAACACAGCTACTAGATTGTCTGTCATCGAAGATGTATACACATAGAGGCCATCTGGTGACACTGCTATGCCAGAGACGCCCCTCAGGGGATATCCCAACTGCTGTTTCGTGATACCCTCACCAGCACCTGGGAGATTGTCGCGAGGCCGAGCATCGTTTCTGTCAAGATGACGCTTCGTGAAGTTACTGTGGAATCCAGCAGCTGGCAGCAAGGTGAGCATCCCGGAAACTGCATTGCGAGAAAAGACGACGATTGATCTCGAGCCAGCGCATGCTACAAGCAGGTGCAAAGCGTCAGGACTGAGCGCAAATGCAGCAGGCCCGCGCATCGAAGAAAGATGCTCCTGGTCAGCCATCCACACGCTCGAGTTGACTCGCGGCAGCAAGTGCTCAGTCTGCTCATCAGCTTTGACGCCGAGCAGTAGGTAATTAAAAGTGCCCGATGCATTTCCCCTGTGATACGGCACGGCCAACAGAGCATTGACCTGGCCCTCACCGGCCAACCTCTGCCCGCCTGCTGAATCCCTGGGTACCGTGTGCTCTGTAATATCCGCGACAAGGCTGGTCCCGTTCCATCTGTATACGCTTACTGCTCCGACCTCGGCCACAGCTAGGTATGATGTAGAGGCCAATATAAATGGAGCCAAGGCACCTGAACACGGTAGCTGCTGTACCAGGTCGATCATCAATTCTCCTGATACCCAGCCCCCGACCTTGTAGACTGGTGAGAGAGATTCATCGCCAGGAACCGCAAAGAACAACAAGTCTGTGTTCCCCAGGTGCAGGTGCTGCACATCTACTGCCTTGCGTATGTCAAGCTGCGCTACACGGAAAGCTGCCATTTCAGAGAACCGTACAATGTCGCTTCTGTGCTCTGTGATTTCAAACAGGACTGATGGCGCCGGCTGTTGACTAGTTGAAAAGCATGCCACTGCCAGCACCAGGCGCTGCCCTATGCGGAAGCTGGCAAGACCTACTGGCGAGCTGAGGCCGAGCTTCACAAGCCCTTGAGACGACGTGTCTATGGGGCTCTCTCTCTGGTCCCTGAGAGTGTACATCACAACGTCATCGCCAAAATTGGCTACGGCCAGCACGGTCAGGTTGGAGGACGGAATATCCAGGACTTCACTGTCGCGAGCCCCAATGGTGTCGACCTGCTGCACAAGCTCTGCGACATACTCCGGTGGGGATGTCTGCTTTCGGATGCGATAAAGAGGGCTTGAAACCTCAAACGTCTGACCGTCCCAAAAATTGCACACAAAGAGTAAGCGCTCGCCAACATGCTCGAAAGCCGTAAGCGCAGCAGCACCCTTGACCGTGAATGAATTATCGCCTAACTCAATCAGTCGCTGCAAATTACCGGACTCCACATTCTGGCGAAAGATGACAGATGGCGTAACAAAGTGAAATGTGGTAAGGGCTCCCGTCAAGTCGCTGCGAAGCAAATGGTCTGCGCTGATCAAGTGAGCCAAGTTGGCGCCGACACGGTCACCATAGCTCAAGTAGCCGCATGCTGCTTGGAAGCAAACTTTGCTCCACACCTGTGTCCATCCGCGGTTGTCTGAAGCCTGTTTCTGTAAGGACAGAACGGTGGTCTGATAAGCATGCGCTGGCGGCACGGAGCACAATAAGGAGGACACGGTGCTATTACTGTAGTGCATATCACACAGACCGACAAGGGGTCGCAGCAATCCTGTATTGATATCCCTGAATACCAGTTGGTAATGAACGCGCCCAAGAAAGTTTCCAAAAATCTCGATCGTGTCGCCTTGTTCATGCACGTGGGCAATCGATGGCGAGCGTGGAGCATCGCGTGATGCTGCTGTCCAGTAATCAGGTTGGTCGAGTGGATTAAGGTCAACGAGTCTTATCCGCTTAGCCTGCGCTGATGCAAAAATTGCAGCGCACTGTTGACGTGACAGCGCCACCTTGACAATGCGAACGTGAGACATGACACCTACATGCATAGACCGATCGCCCAGCTTGGCGTTGTTGTAGCTGCCGATTGTCAGTTCCGACTCCCCACAGCACTCGTCTCCTAGTGAGTAGCTGGCGGGGTACACAACATCGCCACAATGTAGCTCAGAGCACGCAGGCTCCTCTTTGACGAGCTCGCCATTGAGAAACAGTCTGATGAGGGATCCGTCGTACGTAGCGATGACGTGAGTCCAAGCATCTAACGGAAACCCACCTTCGACCACATGTTCAACAATCGCAAACGATCCTGGTCCTTGGTCCGGAAGCCCGTTTGCGCTCGCTCTCTGCTTGCCTTGAAGGTTGGCTTGCACCGAGAGTGCGAAGCGGAGGATGGAAGAGGCTTCATTATCTTCATTTACGGGCAGATTGGAATAGGTAAGGCTCCATCCCTTGCCGCACTTCGGACCATCCTGCGCCACAGAGACAAGCCCGGCCTTTTGGACGTATGAAAGACCTGGGATGAAGGCGACTTCGATGGAGAACTCACGAAGAGGAAGCCGTGAAGTGGAATAAATCCCATCCACCAGATCGGACGCAAAGCCCACTCGGAGGCCAGAGTTTTGAACGCCGTCAAACTGCAAATGTTCTGAGGACCCGTCACTGACGACAAAGGAGGAGAGAGACAAGGGCGATACAGGAGCGTCCCAATCTCGCTTTCCCTTCCCTTTGCATTCAGGACCTACCAGCACAGCAGCGCCTAATACGTTTGCATCATCTCGGACGCCAGACCTCTCTATTACGGAGGCGAACTCCTCATTGCACAGGGTTGTCTCGCGAGGTCTCGTGAACACGCACGGATGGGGTGGGTTGCACTCGAAACGCCATCCCGGAGGAAGAGGGTTGGCCTTCATTGCCCCTTCCAGCGCGCCAGAAGAAAATTGCCATAGCCCAACAGTGGTTGAGGCAAGTTGTGACATCACATCCACCTCGACCAGTGCATCTGACGTGTACTCGCCGGGTTGTAAGGACACCATCGACCAGTATTGTTCGAGCGAAGTCAGGCAGCCAGAGGCAGAAACTATCATGGAGTCTCCATCCAGGTCAAACGCAGACCACGCACAAATGTCCTTTGCCGCTTCTGCTGATTTGTCAATCTTGGTCAGTCGTGAGCGATCGTGACCGGAGCTGTGCCGGTCAATGAGGCGATGCTGTTTATTTGTCTGGCCTCCGCTTGGGTCTATTTCAAACGTCAGTACAGAGTCGCTGTGCGGCTCAAGCGCATACGCGTGGCTGCCGGTAAGAAGGTAGTCTCGAGTATACTCAAAGCCTTGCGTTGCAAGGCCACTCACTGCATCTGAACCCAATTCTCCAAATGTAAACTCAGGGGCGTGTGCGCCTGGGAGTGCAGTGTCTACACATGACTGCACGCGGGTCTCTGGGCGAAAGCCCGCTGCACTAGTGCTCGTCAGCGCTGAACGCAACAGAATCTGACCGGCATCCTGTAGCAGCTGAACCCGCGAATCTCCGCCGGAGTCCGTCGGAGCCGCACTAAAGCCGCACGAACGATAGCACGTTGTTGAAGATTGATTTCTGTCACAATGAAGCTGCTGTGCGTATAGGTTACTGGTGAAGGACGCACTCGGAGGCAAATGATCATCCGCCAGCACCGCCAAAGTTATTACTTGAGCCCGTGATCTGTCAACGCCTTGCGCAATAACAGGAGACATGATTACCCACTGTGCCTCCAAATTACCGACCTGACTAGTTTCCTCGACGTGAATACGCATGAACCTTAGCCCTCGTGTGGTCGCATACTCCGTTAGGGCCATGTCAGCAACGCTAAGCCAGGCAAGCCTCTCTACGGGGCCCGAGTGACAGTCGGAGGTAGCACAGCGGTCTATCGTTGCGCGCCGATGCGCTTGCTCAGCGCCAACATTTCTGAAATGGAACGTGATGTCTGCTGCAGACGACAAAAGCCAAGTACAATTGCTGGCGGCTGCTGTCAACCTGCCTGATCTGCCACTCATGGATGCATTATACGTGCACGTACACCCTGAGTCAATCATGCCTGGAGAAGCTTCGCTCCAGCAGGTCACATGCTCACTGTCCTCCGTGCTCTCAGTATGCAATTCTGCGCCGCCATTATCCTGCAACCATGCTGTTATCTCCACATAACCTGTTGAAAACGGTGCCAACTCAAAAGACAAGTACCCAGCAGCAGAGAGCCCGGGGGGCACTAGAAACAACTCCTCGTTCGTCGTGTCCACAATGTTAAAGGTAATGCTTTGATTTTCCGTGTGGTCTGTGGGCTCAGCATTGAAGAATGGACCTTCAAATGGGCCGGCTGACAACTGGCGAGCTGCTTGTAGTTTCATTACGCCATGACCTTGCTGCACGACTAACGTCGGTAAGAGCATGAAGGATGGTGCATCATTCACCGGCGAAACATGCAGGATGATGAGAAGCGGGTCTGGTTCGACTATCGAGCTTGTACAGGCTTCGAACGCTGATCTGTTCATTCCAAACTGCAGTATGCATCGTCCGTGATGATTTGTGCACTCTGAATCGCTGCAATTTAAAATTGATCGAATGCTATGCGCTTCGGGGTAATAGATGCCTCCCGCGTCATCTGCTCAGTCCCACATTGCACGCAAGCTCTCACGGAATGTTAGTTTTGCTCTAATGACGACACGCGCAGTTGCAGATCGGCAGAAGAGAAGGCAAACAGGATAGACCTCTGAGCTCAAGACGCAGCTGCGAAGTCCCATAGCGGTCAGGAGCGGTTTGCAGCATCATTCTCCCGGTACTGCTGACTTGGCAAACAGGCGTTCCAGCGAGCAGTCCTGCCATATGCCTATCCAGCAGCTCGACGTTCTTGAGAAAATGCACCGAAAACGACATCGCCTGGAAAATAACATGGAATTAGAATCATTTCAGCCAAAAAGCATGGTTAGTGTACACGCAGATGCGCTTCCAACAGAACTTTAGTTGCATGCAAGAGAGTACAGGACGTGTAGAGGTACCTGATGACGTTCAGTGGTTCCGTTCATACCATCAGCATATATCTTGTGGGCGACTTGCATCTCCCGCATGCCCTCATCTTCTATCAGAAAAATGTCGTTGAGGACTAATTTGTATGAAGGAGGCTTGTTGACAGGTAGAACCGTGATTTTCAGATGCTTTGGCCCTGACACCGCATGCAAGGAAGTGCCATCCAAAGAGCCTTGGTCGCGCATGCTGATGTTACACTCCACCGCTCCGCTTGCGTAAGGAAACAATTCAAACGTGACAGTGCCATCGGGGAGGACAGCAGGAGCGTTTGTGAAAAGACTGGATACGTTTGCACCACAATCACACCCTTGCAGCACCTCGCAGGCTATGTCAAACACAGCCGTCTGATTTTCGCACATTGTGTTTTTGGGACAGGCACATTCATCGCATCGATGAGTCATCTCGCATCCTGCGCAGCCCTCGAAAGGTCCCAATGTGTCAATTACGATGACGCCTGCGTGTCGATGCTGCAGTCCAACGTGCTGCACGCATTCCATGTCTGCGCAACATCGTTTGAAATCAGTATCTGGCGTCCATCATACATTCACCCTTATCATAATGCCTATCTATCCTTTTCAGGCAAAGCTAGGGTCTTGGTCTATCTCTATTGCATCAATCTTTGATCCAACCAGTAGGCCTTGACAAGTAGGACAGCGATAGCAGTTCAGGCGGCGGCGATCTGGTGATGCACGAGCTGTCCTCATTGACAACGAGTTCTGGCACGCGCACATGAAAGTCGGGGGGATCATTGACGGGCAAGACGATCATCGTCGCAAGGCGCGTCATCGACAGACTACGCATCCTCCCGGAGGCGCTAGATTCTGCCAGAGCCGAAGGATCGTCGAGCAGCGTCACATTCAAGACAATTTGTCCATGATGATGAGGTAAGACTTGGGCAAGAAGATCGCCCTCAGCCTTGCCGTGCTGGACACTCTGCAGGCATGAGTACACCTTCCACTGGTTGTCTTGAGCAGCGCACTTTCTAGCCAAGTGATATAAGTCACCACACAGTGAGCGAGTACAAGACGTAGCATTGCCCAGCGAATTGATACTGGTGTTACTAGAGACATCAGAGGGAGCCAAATCGTTGCAGCAATTGAAAAAGGAGGTGTGCTCGCTTTGCCCCGTTGAGCTGTTTTTCGAGGTGATGTTCGAGATGTTTTCGGAAGACAGCTCAAGATGTACGGACTCCAGGAGGTTAGGACCCGATATTTGCGATACAGTAAACGACAGCCCTTGCCACTCCTCCCCCCACACTCCAGCACTGCACCAAACATCCGCGCGAGTTGTCAGCGCCGTGTTTGATGATTGCATGGGGACAAGACGCGGTGGACATGCGATGGACAAGCGCTAGGGGATGAAAGGCAAGTAAGTTGACAGGAGACGACCTGATAGACGATGCGAAAGCGAGAAACGTGTAATTTTGTCCTTCCCGCAAGTATAGGACAGACTTTAGAATCTCAAATATAGGTGGATCTGGAATGAATTGCTCAGAGTCAGCTAGTCGACATCTCTGCGGTGCTCCACAGATATCAAGTGATGTTGATGCCTATCTATTTGTTAGTACACAAGTCAAGAGCATGCGAAGGAAGAGGAGGTATGGAGACCATTGACGGGAAGAACAGAGATGTTGAACGAATGAGGCTGGCTAATGTCTTGCCCACCAAACGCCATCCCTGCATCGTCCTTGAGCGCGCACGAAATCTTAACGAAGCCATGTCGGAACGCAATGAGTTTGAAACTCAATTGTCCGTCCAAACTTATCGATATTTCGGACGTGTCGCTGAAAACCTGACCAGGCAGTGCCAGCGCTGCACACTGCGGTGGCGAGTCACATGTGTTCATCAATATCGTGCCATGCGAAGCAGAGTCCGTGGCCTCGTGCAAAAGCCCGGGAATCTGGGGCACGCCTGCCTCCTCGACGCTGAGTATGAAGTGAACATTTTGAATCTCCAAGGGCTGGCCTGGCTCACTCACGATGTTTGTGGCAAAGTTCGGGAAAACATGCACGTCGTTTTGGGTGCTGAATTGAGGCACAATGCTCCAGACTGCAATGAACCCTGGTCTTGTGATGTTGTTCGCCTCCGTACTGAATACGACCTGTATATACCCCGTAGACGACGTGAATACATCCCGCGAGCTGACCTTGCCAGAAAGGCGCGCAAGTTGACTGGCATTGCTGCAGGATGCGGACACCTTGGAGCATTCATTGATGGTGACATAATCTTGACCATGCTCTGTATCAAAGAACGGAAAGCTCACAGCAATTCGATCATCGTTGTTTGTCGCTGAAATAGACCACGTGCAGTGCTGACTGCTACTGTAGTTCAGGTACCCTTCATAGATTGTTCCAGACGAAGTTCCAGATGACTGTGTGCACTCACAGCTGCCAGAGCAAGTTACATCCGCTCGTCCGTAAACCGCGTATGAATTCTCTGCTACCTCTATGAACGGAGCGGGAAGTTTGAAGTCGGGAGCATCGTTAACGGGTTCTACCACAATCCGCATGGTTTCTGTGCTGGATCTATTCTCGCCTGTGCATCTACTGACATTATCTGCTCTTCTGCAGTGCCTTGCGCAGCGAAAATCGTCATTGTCCGAGATCGACGAATTGTATTCACATGTACAAAACCCTTTGCAAGGTTGCAAACAAGTCTCGTACGCCGAAAGTGTGGTCGAAGTTCTCAGGCAATCAGAGGCACAGCTGTCACATGCTAAATTGCCACCACAGCCATCGGTGATAAACTCAGAGTCCCCCTTGCATCCGTCGTCGTATAGCGTGACATTGTACTCCACAATCCCATACATGAGCTGGTTCAGGCGCAGAGTCAGACTGCCGTTTGTAGCAAGACGCGGTGCCTCAGAAAAAATGGATTCATTGCCGGAAATCAACTCGATCTGGAAGCTGAGACGTTGTGCGGCCTCCAAACTGTCCATTGGCGTCCCAGAAGCTATATTGGCAGCAAATGTTTGCAGGAAGATAGACGAAGAAAAGCCCTCTGGTACTCTCAACGAACCATTCCCGATGTTTATGTTGCTCGATTCCTCGAAACCCCAGCCGAGATCTGCGGGCAAAGTAAAAGTAAATGACGGCACTCGATTCACAGGATGTACGAGGATGGTCAAATTTTGTACAAGCGACGAGTCTGAACCCATGCCATCATCTTTTAACATCACTGCGTACACAGCTGATCCACGTTGCCACTGAAATAGTCGAAAAGTTAGCGATCCGTTGTTGGGATTAATTTGTGGACCGTCAGCAAACATATGGCCATCGCCACTAATCAAGCTGATGTTAAAAGTCACATGTTGATACTCCTCAAACGGACCGGGGTAATGTCGAAAAGTTGCAGCCGCTGCATAATCAAAGGCCACAAACTGATTTTCTTCAACGTAAATTGTGGGGAGCGGAAGCGTAAACGATGGGGGATCGTTGATTGCATCGACCAATATCTCTATCTGCTTGCTCACGGATTTGTTTCCGGAGAGCGATTTGGTGCTCACGTTTAGCTCATACGTCTCTTTTCCGTATCGGTCGGGGCCAAGGAACATCTCGGACTCCCAACATGCGTTGCCGCTCGACGTGTAGACAGGATTGGCGAGGAGCACACCCTTGCCCCATTTTGTCGCAAATTTGCTTGTTGTTCTGTTTGCTGAAATATGCCAATTTACCAAGAAAGGCAGCGGGAGTCCAGACTCAGTGCGCAATGAATTATTATTCGATGCCTGCATTGAACAGAGGTGATAACAAGCACCCGTGTCGTAGTCACTCTTTCGTGTAAGACAAAGCCGTCGACACGGTTCGTTGCACGCTATTCTGCATGTAGGAATAAACCAGGCGAAGAGTGCACAGGCGAAGGATGTGTTGTCTTGATCTTCAGTCATCTCAAAGCGCGGTTTGTGATGGAGCGACAGCACAGTTTCTATGAAGAAACGTTGACTGAAGTTTCCGGCACTTGCATCCCCAGTCTTTGACATGCTCACTTCATACTCTACTACACCTGTTTTACAGTTTCTCATGTTATTTGGGCCAGGTTGATACCGGTTACGCGTTTTATGGCTACATCAAACACAACATGGGCGTTAGTATGGCAGAGCAGAACATTGCCAAGGAGTGTTGCACAGGTGAGACAGATGCACTGGGAAGGAAAGGACAATACCATTCGGAGCCTGATGAGACTGGGCCAAGGTCAGCGTCAGGTTGACGATACGCGCGTCAGTCATTCCATCCAACTCAGTTCGGTGCAGTCGAATCGGCACAAAGTCTTCTCCAGGAATTTTGCTACTTTCTTGGATGCAAGTACGGCATGAATACCACGGACTGGCAGTAGTTGCCACCTCAGAGCCGTTTGTAGCTGGCTCTGATTGAAAACCGAGGAGAAGACCACCATCAGATCCATCATGTGTCCACTCGGGGATGGTGATGTGTGGCTTGTAGCGAATGGGACGTACAGTAAAGATCAGTCTTGCCCGCCCTTGCAAGTCGAGCTCGGTGTCGGAGGGCTCGACAATGTTCGCGATGAAATTTTCAAGCACAAGAGGATGACTTCCAGGGTATTCATAGCCTGTCATAGTAAATTGGGACTGCGCCATCTCGAAGCTTCCTACGCCGTGATTGAGATTGGGTCTCATAATCTTAGCAGACAACACGTGTAGGGAATTTGCCATGAGCGACACGTTGGCCATGAGTGAGCTGCCCTCACACATGAACATGCCAACGCTGCTAGTCGTTGCCAATCGTACTGTCAGCACACCGCTCTCTGATACCAACTGTTCTTCGATCGGAACAGTGTCTAGAATTCGTGTCGAAACATTGCATTCTTGATCTGATCCTCCCGAAACTAAGAAAGACTGGCCCAGCTGCTTTGAACCAGCTGTGACTGAAGAAATGAACTCGTCTTCCTCCCGAAAGTCAGTATGCACGATATCGATTGTGAGGAACAAGAGCGAGGAAGCGGGAACGCCAGCTAGGTTAACCTCACAGCTCGGTGCATGACGGCCAGACGACAAACAGGGAAGCGTGATGTACTCGGTTCCAGCTGGTATCATCCACGCCTCCCAACCTTGGCCTCCATCTGGGTCCTTAGGATCAACGAATGGCCACTCCAGCAGTCTTCGATCCCTCGTGCTGTCCAGTGATCCGTCTATGGTTCTCGGTAGTGGACCCCGTCCAATACTTTTGACATATTCAGCACGCTGGCCTATGTGCAGCAAAGCATCCATGGTTCCTGCACGCACGTGATAAATTCCCGGGCCGGCCTTGACCACTAATCCACAAGAGATCTGCAAGTCGGTTGCAATATCACACATCGCTTGCTGCTCTGCACTGCCTTCCGGCGGGATACCCGACAGGACTATTTCGAGGTAGGCGCTCGAAACTGCAATATCAAAGCTGATGTTCCGCGACGAGTCGATACCGCCATAAGAGTTGCCACCATCGTCCTTCATGGACACATAAACCTGTGCCATGCCGCTTGCGCCGTCCCGAAGCGTGAATTCAAGAGTTCCGTTGACATGTACTCGCAGCGGCTTCACAAACATTTGCTCACTCACATCCGGTAAGACCACAACAGTGAATGATATGTTCTGGGAGGCTTCAAGATCTCTGCCGCTTTCATCCCGTTCGCCCTTGCAGATATTTACAATGAATGCAGGTAACACGTGAAGGCCAGTCGAGTGGACGGCATGAACCGCCGAACCGCAGCACAATTCAAAAGACGGCTCTTGGTTCACTGGCAAAATCTCGACGTTGAGGCGCGCTGGTCCATAGGTGTTGCTGCCTCCATGCTCCACACCGCCATCGTCTTGAATGAACACGTCGAAGGCAATAACACCGTGCGTTTTCCCCCGCTCCAGACACAGCGTCAACGTGCCAGTGGCATCAATAGACGGTTGTGCAAAGGGAGAAAAGAAGCGTGCGATATTCTGATGGTCAACGGGCTGAACCGAAAACGTCAGGTTCTGGTATTGCTCATCAGCAGCTGACTTCCAGGGGGATGGCATCATGTCAATCGCGGCATGCTGCAGCTCAATCGCTGCAATGCAGGCTTGCGACGAAATCCTATTGTTGTACGGATACGGAGACGCGGCACTTTCTGGCACCTCAACTTGGGCACCTGTGCGCTCTGCCGGTGTCAACTGGACTATGGTCACTGTGATTGAGCAGTCGCCTGGGTTGATTAAAGGGCGGTTGGCTGCGCCACCTCCGCACACGCAGCACGCCTCCTTCCCCACTACGCCACAATTTTCACTCTGGATGCTGATATGATTGTCACAATTGGGCTGGTCTTGCTCGTACTTGCTACAGGCTGGAACAAACATGGGCGTGACAATATCTTGCCAAACTTCCATATTAAAGCACGGCCCCTCGCCGGTCGAGCTATCGGGATCGCTACAAGCAGCTGCACATGCGTTTGGAATAGCCCAAGGAATAGGTGTACCAGATCCCCATAGGCGTCTGGCATGAGTAGAGCAATTGAGCCGAAATGCAGGTGGATCGTTGTTTGGTATTACGGTAAGCGAAAAGGTGTATTCTTGGACAGAGCCGGTCAGCGAGCTATTGAAGCGCACTTGGACTGTGCCAGCAGCATCTGGTAGTGAAATCAGCGACAAATCTAGACAATGACCGCTGATCACTAACTTCATTCCATTGTCGGGCGGATTGAAATCGCACTGCAAAAGTGTGAGCATATGTCAGCAATGCAAGGTGTCACGTCTTGTCATTCTGCACGGACATGGATGACACGCAATCGCTCACACGCATATCAAGACTTCTACGCGAACGATACCAGGGGAAAGGATACGAGAGATAGGATGGTAGTGCTGCCGGTATACGACGTGTCAAGGTCAAACATGAATTGAAGCGATGAAAGGGTATACGGCGCTGCAAGATCGCCCGCAAACTTGAGACGCGTCATACACGGAATAGTCTGAGTCTTCAGCACCCGAGGGCTATAAAAAAGATAGGGATCTCTGCTGTGATCCTCCGTCATGTTCACGTTCCGTGGGACGTCGATGACCAGAATGGTCTCTACCAGCAGGGATTGAGTTGCATGAAGCGGGACGCCTTGGAACTGTGCAGCAGGATTGAGAGTGATGCGGAACTCGACGACGCCATTGCGCATCTCGTCAGACTGAGCTAGGGTCATATCTGCTGATGTGCACACAGAACTACAATTGACCAAGATGGCAGGCAGAGCTGCGAAGACTCCTCCATCACCAGGGCCAGACACCCAGATGTTCGATGACATTTCTGACTTGTATCGCACGACCTCAACCAGCCACGTTAATTGCGGTGTGCCAGTCAGAGACACGGGCGTAAATGGCGGTTCCACCAAATCATCGAGCAGACCTTCAATTGTCAATGGATTGCTGGAGGGATGATTGAAGCCAATGAGTGTTGTCACATTTCGCGTCACTTTGAAGCTGGGTGACTGATTAAAATTGCGTCTCAAGACGGACCATCGGGTCACGTACGATGAACTCATGCCAAGCTGCCCGCCAGCAGGTCCCTCATCATCCATGGCCCAAGTTATCCGCGAAGCAACCTGCATCATTCGCAGGATTAGCTGAGACAAAAGCATGAAGGCTTATACACCATTCCCATATCCCGTTTTCTCACGGAGCTTGCATACGCCCTTGGCACCTGATGCTGTGAGAAAATAAAAAATCAAATCAAAAGCCACACAACAAACCTGAAGCATCTCTTGGAGACGCCCATAGGTCACGACAAATGCGTCCAGAGACGCATCCCACCGCACATAGTTGACACTCAGTGCGAGTGCCTCCGCGATATGTTGCGCAAGCTGCGATGTGGAATCCTGCTGGGGAAGACGGAGGAGGCGGGGAGGAGGAGGGAGAGGGGGGGGGACGGAGTAGTGGCGGGTTACCCAGCATTGCGCAGGCATGGGTTCAGGGTTTAGGGTTTAGGGTCTAGGGTGTAGGGTTTAGGGTTCAGGGTTGGAGGAGGGGGTGAGTTACCCAGTATTGCACAACTTGAATCTTGAGAAGAGCATCAGAAACTACCAGCTCCAGCGTTTGGACGGAAGAGTTTCGATTCTCAGATGCTTTGAGCGCAGCATGGTCCAGGATACCAAGGTCACCACCATCATATGTAACAGCAGGTTGGTTTCCGTCATCGGTGATCTTGATGTGAAAAAGCACGATTCCACTGAAATTTTGCTGAAGACCAAAGGTCAATGTGCCGCTGGCTGTTACATGCGGTCGCTCGAAGAATGCGCCTTCAAATTGAGGGTCCATGGCGATGCTGAATGTGTGCTGCTGAGTTGCTTCAGGATCGAGTCCACCAAGCAGGGGACTCATGCGGATGTCCGTGACAAAGTTGGCTAGTGTGTGTCGTCCGCTGCCCTCCCATGCGTGCACCGTGAGAGCGCTAAGGCGAAACTCGGGCGGCCTGTTCACGGAATTCACCTGCTCGTCCCACAAGTGCACATCGCGTTGCGAGAGGTCAGACTCGCACAAGTATTGAAAGTTTCAAGATCTGCTCTACTTCTGGAACGCAGAGAATGATAACCGGTGTCTAGCGCAACCAATCATTGTTGCTACAACATCAGCTGCATGCAAACGAGCAGACCGAACTCTTCAAGCTTACCAATATGGTCAATGTGAAGGGCCCAAACAACTGAGGTGTAGAGGAATCAGCTGATGGCCCGACCAGGTATCCATCATCCAGCAATGACACATTGAAAATGTTGACTCCGCTGTAAGCTGGCTCCAGGCAAAAGGTCAGAGTACCCGAAGTGATGTCAATAGCGGGAGTCTGAGAGAAGGTTCCAGGATCGCCAGCCGTTTGTACCAACACAAAGGACATAGTCTGCTGCTGCTCCGCCAAGGACTGGGCGGCATCAGGATGGGTGCCAGAGGCGAATCCGTTGAGGCTAAAGCGTGAGTAACATGTGTCATCCACTCTGTAGCGGTCGTCACAATCGAAACACGCCTGCTGCACTGTCACCAGCGCTCGACATCCAAATGGCTCCAGCACACTGCTCATATGTAGACAGCATCTAGAATTAACATGTGAAGCAGTACAGCACGGACTGCAGGGATGGGGTGACGTACCTGCCAACGCACTGAGAGGAGCATTCAAGAGTTGCGAAGCGAGGGTTGCGCATTTCAAGTGGGCACTCGAGCCGAGTCACGGGCGGGTCGTTCACTGCAAGCACATTGATGCCAAATGTTTGTACGCCTGACTCGTCTGCCCACGAGCACGTTTCAGCACATTGTAGAGACAGAGACAGTATCAAGGAATCCACGGAGCAGGAACACAAGGAATGGAATGACATCTGCACAAGCTCGCAGCAATTGCCATCATGCTTCAATTTGCACAGGTGTGTCGAAATGAATTCTTACCTATCCCGCCATTGTTCCTTCCCCCATCATCCTGCACACACGCACGATCATGCAATGCGATAAGGACCAGAGAGCAGACGAGTGTCCACACAGAAACATGAAGACGAAGACGAAAACGGCGTACATGCAGACTCACCTTTACGAGTATTCTCATGTCAAGCATGCCAGAAAAATCAAGCGCCGTGGCGAATTTGAGCTCTAGCGAATCTGCATCGACTTGTGGCGGCACAGAAAAGTACTGTCCTCCTCCTGTTCCTTGTTGTCCAGCATGGTGCCACACCGCAAATGAGAGACTCTGAGAGGTCTCATTCCAGTCATAGGGCCAGTACTGGTTGAGTAACGATCCGCCAGGCTGTGCATGCGTCACCAATTGCTGCACCGTGCACGGCGATTGCACACTGCACGCGTCCTCGGACACGTCGATCGTGTTGAGTGACGAGTTGAGGGTAAATGACGGAGCATCGTTCACAGCCTCTATCTCTGCAATACAAAGGGTACGGCGTGCGTGCTTGAGTAAGTGCATCATAAGTTTACGCAGGTGGGGCAGATTGGGGGCATCAGGGACACGCTTACCAAGATTAAAGTACTGGGTGTTTGTGCGATAGGAAGTCCCATCAGCGGTGCGAGCGGTCAGCGAAACATGAACTTGGGTCGAACCGAAGACGTTGGGTGCCAACTGAAATTTTAGTGTGCCAACGCGCGACACAGTGGGCGGCTGACTGAACCACGCTGCTTGGTAGCTGATGACGAATGAATCGTCAACCACCTGCAGAAACTCGAGGGCTGGGCCTGCAGAAATGTGCCCTACAAAGTGGCTCGCCTCTTGAGGCCCAGATGCTTCGAGCGTCGCGTACTCTAGTGGCATTTCGAATGTCGGAATATTGCGGGATGGCTCCACGTGGAATCCGTAGGGGATCGTTGAGGTATCTTCCCCTCCATTCTGCCTGCCGCCGCCGTCCTGTTTCCTGAACAGTCAGTGTTGCAAGCGTCCAGCCCGAAACCCTTTTATTTTCGCCAAATAGCGCACACGCACACGCAGCTGCCGACAAAAGAAATACCTGGAGCTGGACCAAAAAAAGAGCCCGTCCAAACGAGCCTGGTCCAAGTTTGAAAGAAAGGATTCCGTCAGCACTCACTGACGGTGGGACGTCAAAAAACGCAGTCGCCATGAGTGTCACCACAAACGTCACGTTCTGGTCGTCTTCTGTTGGCACTCGCTCTGCCAAGCACACCGCGGACAGCAATGTCTCAGAGCACCAAAATCGCAGAAGGCACAAGTTTCATACAGAGGCGATTGAGACTGCCGCAAGCGCACGTGAGATCCATACCTCCCAAGTACGTGGAGCCCGCCATAATATCTGAAGCCCATTGGAAGGAAAACTCCCGAGGTTGGTCGCCCACAGGTTCTGATATGTTGATGAGCCGGGGAACTACCCACCAATTCAGACCAGATCTTGTCTTCACGGTGTAAGAGGGGGCTTTGTTGATTTGAAGCAACGTCAATGGAAACGACTGATGAGCGAAGACGGGCGCGGAGGTCCAGCCGGTCTCATCACTCGCCAGTAAAGTAACGTTGACGTGTTGCGATACGAAGGCGTGAGAGCCAGTCACCATGTCCCATTGGGGCGGCACGCACTGAACGACCGAAGGCGAAGTGGGGCGCGCGACAAAGGATTGAAGCATGCGTGCTCCCTGATGCAATTGACAGCGATATGTGTTTGCCAAAGAGAAGCCAGCTCCCATCACAGTGATTGCCGGCGAATTTCTAGCACCTCCATCTGTGCCTCCAATGCGATCTGCAAATGCTGGGAAAATGGAAAGGGCCTCTGGAGAGAAAGCGAAAGACAGCGGCTCTGGTGCGAGGAAATACTGCAAGACACCTTTGACTGAAACGCGATCAATGATTCGACCGGCCCGTTCCAATTGAAAGGATACAGCTCGAGAAGAGTTCTCCCACTTGGGCACAACGCACAAAATCAGAAATGTGCTGTCCACTGTCACGGGTTGGCTACGAACACCGTCAAAAAGACACCGATAGTGCTGCGAGACGGTCACATCAAAGCCGTATCCATGGACTGTGACCGTGACACCACCAGCAGCAGTGGCTTTAGTTGGCTCGATTCTCACCACCGCATCCTGAATGCTGAGGGGCAGCTTGGCCGTTGACGTGTCGTTGAACACACCAACAGCACTTGCATTCTGCAAAATTTCTAGCGTCCCGGCCGTGGTCATGGGCCAGCTCCATAAGACCGTCGGACACGCGATGTGCGTGGTGTTGACGACTCTGGCTTCAGACAGTGCTTTGTGATCATCAGAGACATCGTCAGAGAAGACACACGTATACTGCGCCATCTTGTCGAATCCTGAGCCGCTGATGAGCACTTGTTGTCCCCCCGTAGGCAGAACAAGAGACGGAGCACTGTTGACCGCGGCACTGTCAAGGGTAGTGTGAAAAAGGATTGAAGCTCTTAGATCGTCTCCCCAAGTCGAGCTGTGAGAAATGCTTGGCTTTTTGGGCATCCACAACCAGAACTCAGTCAAAGATATCCGCATGTCTCCATTAATGTCAATTCCCTGGAAGAGACGTGCTAATAGGACTACATCTAAGTCGTCGTGCGCCAGCACTCTGCTTGCTGCCTTGAACTCATCGAATGAGATACCTTGATCGCGATTGGCATCAACAGCTGCAAAGCGATCATCGTTGCTCACGTTCAGCCAGACCACACCTGCCGCCCGACCAGCTGCATTCCAACGCCCCCACTCCGGTGTCGGGCACAGCAGCACGCCAGCCGACACGGAAAGACCCCCGGTGACCAGAGTACCCGCCCCTGCACGCTGAAATATGCACAGGAGCGTGCTAGATGCTGGCAATGCCACGCCATGCACGGTCAAGACGGCTACACCGCGCGCATCTACTTCGGTGGGCTCTACTCGCGTCCAAAATTCTGTCGCCACGAGGGCATCCGCTCCAGACTCGCCAGTGAACGCGATGCTTATAGTGCCCTGCTCCACGCGAGATTGGATCAATCTCACGACACGCAGTGTAACTTGCGACACTGAGACCGGCCATGTGGGAACAGTACAGGTGAGGTAGTGTGAGTCACATGATCCGTTGACACAAGCTCGTCCGTCGGAGAAATTTTTCGCAGCACGGGTGCTTGCGATGAAGGTGTTGTTTCCATAAAAGTCACACTGGAACGTGCGCGCCCCAACACCAAACCCGACACCAAGAATACGGACTGACGCATTTCCAACCACCATCTCCAATGGCGAACCAGTAAATGCAAGACCGCTCCACGAGCTTTCGAGCATAACGTCAATCGTTTCGGGGATTGAAGCGTAGGAACCAGTCAAAAGCAGGGTGGCGTTGCTGTCTGTGGGAACGCATAGAGCCGTCACGCAGATGAGCAAGGTACTGCTCAGAACTTGCGCTTTCGTCGCACACTCATCCAGCAGCTGTCCAGAAGGCGCGTAAAATGTGCAATTTGACGCGAAGCCAGGAGGGAAACCTACGCCATGGATCATAATGGTTTCTTGCCCTTTGGCCAAGAGCACCGTCCGACTGTTGACAGACGATCGGTTTGGCATGGTAGTGCTTTGCCATTTAGCAAGAAAGGTGAAAAGACAACCAACATCGTCGCATTGGCCTTGTGCCGATGCTTGGTTGCTGCCGTTGAAGGCAAGTTGCACGTAAGCAACAGCAGCCTCTGCATCACTGTCGTTGGCATGCAACTGAAACCTCACCGTCTGTGCCACGAACTTTTCCACCCAAGGGGGTGTGAGGCACATGAGCAGTGTCTCATTCAGCACCACGGCCCCTGTTTGCATGTTTTGCACTTGGAGCGAGTCTCTAGTGAAGGTGCAAACATAATGTCCATCAGTTTTGAAGGCGAGGCCACCAACAAACAGAAGATCCCCTCCAGTAACAGAGCCAGAGCCCTGTGAGCCACCGTCCTTGAGCGATAGGCGCCCCCAAACCTCCTTGTACTCAAAAATTTCGACGCCCTGCTTCTGTGGCACTGCAGAGCATATGGTGTGAACGCACTGGCGAAGCAGCAGCTGGACATAGGCTGCGGCCCTCATCCATCTCGGCACAGTGCACGCAACTTGCGAATCTGATAGAACAAGAGCAGGAGCGTCAATCCATGTGTGATCAGATGAGATGGCTGAAGTGTCTGTATGAGCATTCTCGTCGCTGCCTCTGTCTGCACTTGAAAATCTGCAGGTGAACGTGTAGTCTTGGTGTGAATGTAGGGGTTTGAATCCTAGCCCAGTCAACGTGACTGACTGCCCGCCGTCAGCCAGACTCTGATTTAGACTCTTGGAATGCCACCCAGCACTGTACACGATCTTTCCTGTCTGGCGCTCGCCCACGGCAGGAACTGAGAAAGAAGAGGCATTGCCTGTGCCTGAAGTCGAAAATAGCGAAAGGTTTACGATTTGATTGCCACGTGGCCAAGCAGGAGTCATGCAGTTGATTGCCCAGGGAGCCAACACGGTCGCGACACTCGAGGCTGTGTGATGCTGGGATGTAAAAACGCACAGATACTTGTTCGAGTTGCGTGTTAGATTGTCAGCATGAAAGCCAAAACCTGATAGCGTAAGGTTGCTTGCTCCATACACGCTGCTCCGGTGTGGGCCCTCATCCGTCACCTCCCAGACTGCGTAGTACTGGAACGAAAATCCGCCACATTTGTGTTTGTCACATGACACGGCTGCACCCGCTTGAAAGTTGTGCAACTCTTCTTCTCCGCGATAGATGGACAGGGCAACGTTTGTTGCTGCATATTTGGAGCCCCAGGCTGGGGTGAGACAAGTTAGTAGCGTCTGATTGACTACAGCCGCTGTAGAAGACAGAGACTTCTGCTCATTCGCAGATTGTGAGAACACGAACTTGCAAGAGTACGCTTGATTTGACAGGGTGTCCAGACCAGCGGCACGTATTCGAAGTTGTGTACCACCACTCGCTTCGCCGATCCGAGGAGAATTACTATCAACGGCATCCCAGCCTGCTAGGTAGCTGAACATGGATTCACGAGCTTCTCCAGCGAGAGGAATTGCGATTCCAAGCGGAGAGGTGCCAATTGAAAATGTGACATTCTGAGCATGGACAGGCCAATGCGGTACAACGCACTGGACACCCCCATCCGGCATCTCAGCGTATCTTAAGTGCTTACCGTCCTCTCGATCCTCCGACTCGAGTCTGTCTCTTCCTCTGATGGACATCAGAGGTTGCGGTGGTGTTTGGCCAAGGACATCTACGTCATGTGGCCTCACGATGTCGGCAAAAGACCACACTGAGCGATGGCTGTCAACCGTCTTGAAGCGGCAGTAGTAGTCAGTGCCGCTCTGGAACCCTATCCCAGCCACTCGTAATACTTTGCCGCCGATGACAAAAGCAGAGTGCTCACTCTTCCATGACCAAGTCTCCGAACACCGCACGGGTGCAAGAAGCATCACAAGCGCGACCAAGGTCGACAATTTCTGAGACGCTCGCCTGTTGCCACCACACACGCGACGCACGCACAGGACCCAAGGAGGCACGCAAACACGGGGAAACAGGTGTCAGCCCCTCGCACGCTGGATGGCACACGATCTCAGCCAACCCGTTCGCCTTCGCACGCTCGCCCTCAACCTACCTCCACGTAGCCATGGGCGGCCTTTGGGGTGGATCGGTGTTTTTTTTTCTCGTCAAACTGCTGTTCCCTACGGTTACGCACCATTTTCGTCCGACTTTAGTAGCAGTAGGTCATTGAGTCACGTGGTGTCCTGTTCCTCAGACCGCGGCCGCTCCGAGTCGCGGGCTGAGTCCGAAGTTCAACTGAGTTCAAAAAGTTCGCGCCGGCCGGGCTACCCGGGGACCGCCGGGCCGACTCGGACTTCTAGTCGGAACACAGGCCGGGTCGGCGGTGCAGATCCGCGGGGAGGAGGAGGAGGAGGAAGCTGACGCAGTGAACTGAGAGGTGGACTCCGAGCGCGACCGCGCTACCGGGTGTAAGACAGTCACCGGGCGACTCGATATGAGCTAAATTGCGCGACGTGAGTCGCGGAAGACACGGGAGTTTCAAAAAGTTTTCAACTTTTTGAAACTCCCGTGCTCCGAGTCAGGCTCAGGCCCGGGCTCAGCGGCTGAAAGAGAGAGAGAGAGAGAGAGCGCGCGGAGAGAGGAGAGAAGAGCCTGAGAGCGAGGAGAGAGAACAGAGAGGGAGCCTGAGAGGGAGAGAGGACGAGAGGACGAGAGGGAGAGAGAGAGAGGGAGCGAGGGAGAGAGAGAGAGAGGGAGAGAGGGAGAGACGAGAGAGGTGAGCAGGGGCCATGGGACAGGTATTCCTACGTGCACACACCAACACTCGCTCTCCATATATACTATATAATATATCAAATTATCTATTACAGTACGACTCCGCGGAATGGGAACCGAGTTAATGGGAACCATCTTGACATTTGTCTCAGGAGTTCCCAGAAAAATAGGAACTCTCTTACTTGGGTCCTGGTGGCCTTGACAGTGTGTTTTACCTACCCTGTACTGTATAGAGTCTCGGCCGAACCCCAGGTCCCGCAGTCCCATGTATGCTCAAAAAAACGCTAAAAGGGGGGTTTGCACCCCCTGCCCTAAGCACCAAAGCTAACGCAGTGAACTGAGGGGCACCTGGACTTTAGGGGTGAGTCGCCCTCGGGAACGTAGTACGGCGGGTCCCGTCTCCTACACCTGGGTAGCGCGGTCGCGCTCGGAGTCCACCTCTCAGTTCACTGCGTCAGC
>Ga0115006_10000393_pt1 | contig 23548 bp, 10 predicted proteins | sample ArcOceMetagenome_3_FD_88943 | JGI IMG/M metagenome (GOLD analysis project Ga0115006, IMG submission 88943) | Marine eukaryotic phytoplankton communities from Arctic Ocean - Arctic Ocean- Svalbard ARC20M Metagenome | ecosystem: Environmental > Aquatic > Marine > Oceanic | place: Arctic Ocean...
CGTGTGAGCAGTGCAGCGGGCTGCTGCGTGACGAAGATGCGTTGCAGTCGTTCTGGAGACTGACGCCGTGGGCCTGGAGGGATCTCGTTTTAGGCAGACTGAATGCAATCTTTGATGCTTTCGCATACGAATTCTCAGCTAGAGACATGCCGCGCGTAAGGTTGTCCAGTATGCGGCAGTTTGTTGGCTTGAATCTTGGGCAATGTGAAGGGGGGGCAAAGCTGCATGGCAATTGGGTCGCCTCGCGCTCTCATCATAACGCAAGGCTTATCTCATGCGATGGTGCTCTGTTGGCGCCCAACAGGCCGCTCGCGCCAGGCGCGCAGCCCAAAGTTCTGCGTCAAGAGCGACGCTCGGGTGGGGAAAGAGAAACACATCGAGGAGGCGATGCAAACGCCGAAAGTAGCAAGTTGCGCTATCACCCAACTCCGCCAGAACTTGTACCATGCCTCCACAGTGATGCTGCCGGGTGTAAATACTTGGAGCAGGAGTCGTCTGAAGATGTTTGTATGCACCATTTCGCTCCGTCTCAGGATTCTGTGCTGGACGCAGCGAGATGTTCTGATCCATACTTTGGAGGCTCATCTCGCTGCTGTTATCACAGTCTGACTGGCTACTGCTTGTCATGTCGCCTTTTTGAAGCTTCGACGGCAACTGAGAGCGCAAACACTCGCGAAAGAGGTGAGCGCACATGTTCGTGCACGCAGCATGATTTGACTTCATTGCAACTTCCAACCCGCATATTGAATTCGAGCAACAAATGAGCAGGCAACTGTTCTCGGGCAGTCATGTCGTGTGCTGCCCGATATCTTACTGAGGTACACCATTTATCCCAACGTATCCTGAAAAGCTGCAAACAGCCATGATCAATCGTGGACTAGTTCTAATACTGATGTTTGTGGAATTGCAGTGCGGGCTACACGCAGGACCGGACGACCGCACACCTTTGTACATCAGTGACAGCTTCAAAGCACGCCACGCTTCGTGTCTTCACACCTCGCACAAGGTGCGTGCAAACTGTTAGCTACTCATTACACATTTGTGGTGATATAATGGAGGGGGCAGGATCGCAAAGCATTCTAGGAGCTGGAATGTTTATCACGTAATCAATGTTTATCACGTATTCACAGTAATTTACCGGTGAGCAGGTTGGATTTTGGCGGCATCCCCCATACATTTTCACTGGCATCTTCTCCGAGCTTTCAGCTACCAACACGGATCTAGCAGGGTGCGCTGAAATGTGCGCGCAAACGCCCGACTGTTCCCATTTTGCCTTTCGCCAAGAAGACTTCTACTGCAGCTTGCGATCCGGAGCCCTGTCGGAGAGCAATATGTGCAGTCCTTTGACAGATACAGGTAGTGATGCTCTGTTCGGTGATATAGGCGGTCGAAGGTTAGACTAGGTTAGGGGGTTTGCATTAGATACATGTGTGTGTGTGTGTGCGCGCGCGCGCGCGTGTGTGTGTGTGTGTGTGTGTGTGTGTGTGTGTGTGTGTGTACATATGCTTGCTCTCGCCAGCTTCCAACTGTTCGCTGCTGCCTCTGGCTGCTGCTGACTGCCCCTGACATTGACATCATGGAAAAGAGTAGTTGGGAGCAGTTAGGAGAAGTGGGGGGCGATAAAGTTGAGTAGGAGAGCATTGATCAAGGTTGTAGGCGGCTCCGTAGTAGGTTGTTTGTGATAGGGGAAACGATGGTTACTAACGAAAATGTTTCAAACAAAATCGTGGAAGCTTGTGGAGAGCCGACTGCGAGCGCGGGGGGCGAGCTGATATACGGGCGCGACGAAAACGGGTTCTATTGCACTCCGATGGCGCTTGAATGTGCATGCATGCGAGGCTACCAGGAGTGCATGATGAGCAACGACTGCCACCAATCGAGCGAGGACCTGCTTGTTTCGCTCGAACTGTGTGAAAATAGGGGCTGCAGCGCCTTGCAGTGTGGTCTTGCCCCCTACGAGAATCCTTTGGCCTGCCAGCATCAATTCATTGGGTGTTTACTGAAGAAGGACCAGGACGGAAGTGGTGAAGGACGTTCGTGTCACTGTACTCATCAGTATGTCGCATGCCAGGCAAGCAATCCTTCGCTTCTGTCGATGCGCCCGCTCGCGCTACCATCCATGCCTCCGCACGGAGGTGTCTTTGCCATCTTCACCACAGAGGCAGTGTTTATGGCTTGCTGGTTTGTCATGAGGATTGCCATGTGTGCCACTTATGCGCCTTTCCTTGCATTCAAACGTAATCGTGTGATGTTTTTATTTGTGAACCGTTTCTCTTACCGCGGATGATACATTGAAATAGGGCACACAAAAAGTCTTGAACGCCTCAATACCCTACAACGGAACGCTGGTAGACATTTGCAGCGTGGAGGGCTGCGCAGATCAGGTGCGGAGTCTATGCGCACTCATGGCGATGAAAACACATGTACACTCATGCACATAAAAACACGGGCACTTGTCTGATGCGGCCAGTGGTGTGTGAGTTCGGTTGTATTTAGGCTCAAGTGTACGTGTGTGTGTGGTTGTTCGCGTGTCATCACGCGTGATATTGGCGTCTCAGATGAAAAACAGGTGGACTCACTGCTGGTGACGGCTACTTATGACAGGCGTGTGTCAAGTACTCATGCAAGACACGCACGAGCGTGTGTAGCGACGGGTACATGTCATGCATGAAAAACGCTCTCACTACGGCCTCGTTTGTCACGCCAGTCATTCGTTTACGCAACATCACAGCACATTCACTCTCTGGCACGGGCACCCGTATAGACATGGGAGGTCTGGGGCAGAGCGATAATCCCAAAGTGTCAGCGCACAGTGTGACGTGGCTGAAGGGTCCTGCGAGCTATGATTCCCTGTACTCTACGCTGAAGCTGCGTTCTGGCAAGTGGTATTGGGAAGTTATGGCATCACGCTCGTGTGGTGTTGCTGCTCTGGCCCGCCTGCCTTCACGCCGTGTCGCTGCAACAGGCGAAAGCGAATGTGCGCCAGAGAAACAGGTAGATGTGGAGGAGGATGTTGGCATGTCGGCATGGTCGTGGGCATTTGGGTCTGACTCTGCCGCCCTGTCACTGTGGCACAAATCTGAGGCCACGGTCTACGGAACAGCAGAAACCCAGAGTCACGTAATATCTGTTGCTCTGGACGCTGACAAGGGCCATGTCTGGTTTGCGATCGATGGAGTCTGGCTGACTGGGAATCCGGGGGAGGGTGCAGACCCTGTCGTGCGTGCATACAGCGAGGATGGCCCGCGCTGTGGATTCTCGCCAGCTGTGGGGCGTCGATGCGAAACGGGACTGGTCTCCGTGGGTCTTGTCACGCGTGCCTCTTCCTTGATCTACTCTGCACCCGAATCTTTTTCAGCCATCACATCCAACCCATGCGAGTGTACTGAGAGGAGTGTCAAGTGTATGGAGCAAGGAGGGTGTGCGGACGAGCAAATGAGCAAGTTGGCCTGCCAGGATTGTTTCTCGAGTGGATGTGACTACTCGCAGTGCGGATTAGACACGCGCGCATGCACAGCGCAAATAGGCTCGCCGGAGTGTGTTGAGTGTCTGAATGTTTACGAGCAATGCGCACTCCCTGAGTGTGACTGTATTCGTCACCTGCATGAATGCATGCACGTACGACAATGCCCAACCAGCGCAACGTCCCCGGGCTCTTTACTGCTCGACAGTCAACATGCTGCTCACAAGCGCGATGCATTCTTCGACACCCGGCTTTACACAGAAATGTGCATTTTGCACAAGGTGCAAGCGTGTATGCACGGCTGTTGTGCATTTGTAGCAGTGTTTACATGCAAACGTGATGCAAAAATAACACATGCTAAAAGTGACGATCGACTGAGTTGAAGTTTGGTTGGATGTCTTGATTCATCTCCACAGTGCGATAGGGAGGAGGACAGACATTGCAGAGAGCTGCTTGGATATCCCCAGATTGAAGTCGAATGCTCCCAACACTTCGTCGCGTGCCAGGAGGCGGTATGTACGCTCATGCTGAGCCCAACGATCTTGCCATACTCCTACGCTGGCGCACGTAAATACGCAAGCACGCAAACGATGCACACATTTTGAAGGGACGCGTGCATGTGCAGGCGATGACTGAGGGAGTGGCACCCGTGTCCAACGACGAACAGTGCATGTGCTCAGCCCAGTTGTTCGAGTGTCTTACGCAATGTGTCGATCTGGATGCAATGAGCCTGATGTGGCAAGGCGTGTGTGCAAATCTGACACGTGTCTTCCATGAGTTTGGAACGGCGGAGGCTGCTCGACAGGTCATTCCACTCTGTGCCATTGTAAATGCTAAGCTTTTGTTCGATTCTCTTTCTCGCGCACATCGGACACAAGATGCCCTTTTCCGCCCAATTCATGTCATTTGCATTCCTCGTGACGAACCACCTGGCGGCGAATCATATCTCGTCTGTCTATCTGTCTGTGCATTTGCGTGTGCTTTGAATATCGACAGTGCGACGAGTATCAAGCCAGACACGTCAGTACGGATATCGTTTCGAATGGCCCTGTGCAACTATGCTGTGCATGCGGTGGAGGTGGAGGAGGCAGTATATTGAATAGCTCTATCGTCAAGAAAGAACAGGTGTGTGCGCTTTGATGCGTGTTCGGTCGTCGATTTGCAGGTCTTCATGGCCCGCGCGAGTACACGTGCGCGCTCTCTCACACTGAGACACACACACTGGCACAGGAGCTGAGACAGGTGTCAAAACAACACTTTACCATGTGTGCTGCAAGTGGATGTTCACATGTCTGCGGCCCGAATCCCTGGTTGACGTGTTCAGAGATAGAGGCGGCGTGTTCCGTGGAGCTAATGGACTGTCATGGAAATGCCACGTAAGCTCTGCTGCTCCTAGCAGCCCTGCTGCGCTATGTTGTGCCCCTCAATCACCCTTCGTGTGCGCCCAATGTTGGTTAACCAGTAGCGTCTCTTGCAAAACTCGCACGCACACAAGCACATGCGCACACCACTTGATACACAGATCACAGAATTAGACGCGCGCACACACATGCACAACAAGCAATGCTGCTAGGAGGCAACGAGTGCAAGGAAGATGACGATGCGGTGATGGCAGGCGCAGGAACGGCATGCAAGACCAAGGCAGCGGAAACTACCAGGGGGGGGGGGGTCAAGCGTGCTCGGATCTAACGCATGGCGGACTTGAAGGTTGCCAGTATGATGAAGCCACTGGGGTTTGCCATACGCATCCAGATTGCATGTGCATGTCAGAATACCATCGGTGTGCGAAGCGGGGGGGTTGTGCAGATACCAAGCTTGAGCACCATATTCAGTTGTGTACCGACCTCGGATGCACGGCTGCTCAGTGCGGACTGCAGGAGGAAGTGTGTAACAAAACTAGTATCATGTGCGCGAATCAGTTTTTACAATGCGGACTACGAGGGACGCCATCAAGCCATTCTGCGAATCCATGCTATGGGCAGTGCCTGCGAACGTATTTTAGGTGCATGACATTTGCTGGCTGTATCCAAGAGGCGGAAAATCATGTTCATTCCGCTCTTTGTGAGGTATGGCCCATTCATCTTGCTCAATATTGACTTGTGCTGTCAAAGTTTTTGTCGCTGTTATTAGTCCAATCGGGATTGTCCGCTCTGTGTGCGTATCATTATTGAGCACCTTACGTCCACGAGCCCTGAATTGATATGATGCTGTGCAGGCATCGGGATGCACAGTCCAACAATGCGGGTTGACTTTAGAGCCGGAGCAAGAATTGGCGCCAGATCCACCCACAGGACTCGTGATGCAGTCACTGCCTGGTAGCCTACTCAAGATAACGTGGCTCAATTCTTCGTTGGCAGAGGCATGGCTGAACGAGGGCTCTGTAAACACTGTGATACAATATGACCTAGTCTTTTCAGCCTGCGATACCCAAGGAGGCGAAGGAGCGCTGCTGCTTCAAAGGGCAAAATGTAACACGTTCATCAAACACCTGACCATTGGGTTTTTTGGGGCTGCAGAGGTGGTTTTCCGCGACCTCGTCTCTGGTACTGTGTACCAGGTTTCCGTGACGGCGAGTAATATTGCGGGCACGAGCGCAGGGATCACTCAGCGCCATCAGCTGCTAGGCCCGCCATCGCCTCCCACTCAAGTTACACTTGACTTGCTCGGAGCGCTTGCGGTGAATCTGAGCTGGGGACTGGCGCTAGATAGCGGTGATGGAACACCAGATGGTGTTCCTTTGTTGGGTTACCAGCTTGAACTTTGGACAGGAGACAACAGCAGGCTAGTGACCTTAAACGTCTCACACTCGACACAGAGTTTTGCATTCCGCGGGTCCATCGGGCCGGGCGGATCCGGTACGTTTGAATTCTGTGCAAACGAGGGTGCAAGATGTGGGTGCGCGGGGTTGGTTCGCATCGGTATACGCGATCAAATTGTAGGCAGCGTTTGGTCCTTGCCACTGTCCGTGCAGCTCGGGGATCTTCCAGCCTCGTTTATCTGTGTCGACGGAACAGCGTTCAACAATATGGAGATTGACGGCCAGCTAGAGTGCCAGTGCAGTAGAGACGCGGTGATCCTGCGTAATGCTCAGCTGTTGACTGCGAGGGTGCGCGTCTTCAGTGAGATTGGGATAAGCAACTACTCAGACTACGCTTCCATCATGGTCATCGATGTTCCAGCGCCCGTGACGCAGTTAGGTGTCATGAGTAAGTATGTCGAAGACAGCGGTTCGACAGGTGTCATGAAGGTGACGTGGCATGCGCCAGCTATTACCGTGCAGCACGCCTTCACGAAAATAATCGAATATCATTTGCAAATTTCTGCTTGCGAAAGGGATTCAAGCAATGTCTGTTCTGACCCAGACATTACAATGGTAGCGCCAAGCTTCGAGCACTGCAACATAACTTCTGGCGAATGCGAATACGTCGTGGGCAGCAATATGCTCAGAAAAGGCCGCCTGTATACTGTGCGCGTTGTTGCCAAAAACGCAGCCGGCGTTGGGCCTATATGGCGTGCACCCGCCTTTACTATTGCCTGGCGCGTGTTTCCGACGGTGGTGGCCCCAATGCGGCAAGATTTTCCGCTGCGCATTGTAGAGTATGCTGGCACCTATCGCGTCTGGTTGGCGGGCTTGCCGCGGACTGCCATCATGCTCATCGTTGAGAACTTCCCACCTCCTCCAATCGGCAAACACTTACCGCTTGAAATCGTGAAGAGCCCAGACGGTGAGCACAAGGCATATGGTAAGGCAGAAATGGTGGGCAAGCACTATTTGCCGAGCTACCGCCAAAGCGAGGATCAAGTTTCTGGCATGGGCGTTGTGTGCACGTTCATTCTCACGTTTCCCATCTTTGCAGCTCCATGGGATACATGGACGGGCACGGCTTTAGCGCGCTTGTCCCGTGACCATTCAATCTCAGCGCCAACTGTTGCGTTAGATTTGGTTTATTTGCAGTATCCCGAGGCGCAGGTATTGACGGTGCTGCCGTCAGTTGGCGATATTGGTGGCGGCACGCTTGTGCAAATGCTTGTGTTTGAGCCTGTTGGCGTCGAGACCCGCCACAGGGCAGGATACCCAAGCCTACTCTCCTACCCCTCTTACTCTGCCCGCATCACGCTCGAAGCTGAGGCACAATCTTCATTGTCCACTACATTGACAGCGCAAATTGTTTCGTCTACGAATGTTGATCTCGATCGTATCAAACTCGTGCTTCGTATGCCTCCTTGCCCCGATCCACAGGGAGGCTCATTCCGTTTGCGTGTATGGCTTGGTGAAGACGAGACGGCGCCAAGCTCTGTCAAACTTTTCACGTACCGGTCGGCCTACATACTGAGCATCGTTCCCGATGTCGTCCTGGCAACGGGGCCCCAGCAGATTTCCATTATTCTACGTGGCGTGACATTCCACAGCATTTCGACGGGTGAAAACGCAAGGGTACTTATCAATAGTGTCGACTGCTCCCAAGTCGAATACTCTAGCGACAACGCTGGTAGCCGCGACCTGCGTCTGACCGCTGTTACGCCCAACTTTCAAACTGCCTCCCATGTAGCAGCTTATCATGCACAGGTGTCAGTGCGGGTCGTGCTCAAGTCAGGCACACCTTTCATATTGAATCAGACCGGCCTACTATCACTAGTACTGCCACCCGCGCCAGTATTACTGAACTCCAGCATTTCCGTCTCGGGGCAGGAAGCAGGGCAACTTTGGGCCTCAAATCAAGCACCACTCTGGATCTACTTTACGATCCGTCATGCTTATGTCACGGACGAGGACGAATTTACGGTTCTGCTCGAAACATTCCGAGGAGTGCAGACGCTGAGTGGTGCTCAAGTGGCGGTCGTCCCTTCAGGACAAGCGCATGACGTGCGCTTCGCCCAGACGGCCGTGACTATTGAGATGAGTTCAAATTTGCCTGAGGGACTGGCGCGTCTGAAAGCATCCGTAGGAGGCATCAGCACGGGCTGGTCGAGCTTTATTGAGTTCAAAGACCTGTCTCAAGCAGTCCTATGGTCTGCGGCACCAAAAGAAGGCCGAGCAGCAGGTGGGACCCTTGTGGTGCTAACGGTATCCGGCATGTGTAGCACGAGCGATTTGTGCCCCCCTCCTGACATACAGGCGCAAGTCGTGAATGACATGGGACATTTAGCACCTTGTTTTCTGTACGGCGCCCTCCCGTTAAGTTCATGGAAGTCTCAGGACGGCGACTATGAGTCGCTCATGGCAAGTGGTGGCTTGGCTCGAGTGTGGGCAGCTCAAGGGTCACAGACCACGTTGGCACTTTCGTCCACACTTGCCATACTCGAAGCGGCCTTGGCTGATAATCATGAGGACAGTCTGTCAGCTGATACGTCTTTGATCATCTTCGCGAAGATTCCGCCTCGACCAATGTCCCGTGTCGATAATAATCCCAATGCAATGTACCTGCTGCAAGTGTCTGCTGGTGCAAAACTAGTGGAATCTAGCTTTTCGTACCTTGTCGACCCCACGGGGCCTGCTAGGGTACTGCAGACGTTCCCCGACCGGGTGGAAATTTCAGGGAGCAGCTTGGACTCAATGTTGACTGTGGTTCTAAGCAATATGGCGCAGATTCATAACGTCAGCGAACTCTCAATTACAATTGGCGGTGAACCTGTGACAGCTCTCTCAGTGGAAAGTTCCAAGGCGCAAACAACTGTGAAGGTAATGTCTCCACGCATGCTGTCAGTTGGACAGGTCTGGATAGAGATGTACCCACGGTTTGCGCCTCAAAACAAAGCATCATTTTCCATCGAGTACTATGACAAGAATGCGCCTGAGTGGGTTGCAACCATTCCCTATGATGTGTATATGAATGATGGCGAGATGGTGACTGGCTCTCTTGCCTATCTCACGGGTGGCGACCGCATGACAGCCATTATTTCCAATTTCGGAGGTCCTGACTTGCAGCCTACGATGGTACAAGTCTGGGTACGCACAAAGGAGGACTTTGTGCAAGTATCTGCTGTTGATGTCTCTGTCAGCTATGAGGCTGAAATGAGCCACGTCACCTTCTTGGCACCACCTAGCGAAGGTACTTGTGTTTGTGTAACGGTTTCTGTGCTTCTGCATCAGTGATCCGACGTGATTTTATGTAGTTAAAATTGCATGTGTTCTTGAGGTATCTAAATCGTCAATTGGCAGGGCTCGAAATATCGCATTTCTGCCAGCTCCCTGAGGACATTTCTTGCATGATCATGTGACAATTAGCAAACCACCACACAAATGCGCCTGAAAAACTTGCATAGTACTAGGACGTTCGCAAGATTATGTGTCTTGTTGTCACATCGCACCACTTAACCACATGTAAACACACGCAGCGGCGGGCCAGACTGATGTGGCGATCTGGCACCTCCCAACTATGAGCCGCGTCCTGGGTTCCTTGCTGTACATTCCGCTCCCTGTCGGATCGGCGGTCGTGAATGTATTGCCAAGTCGGGTTATGAGCTCAGGGGGCGAGCGCATTACTTGCCGTCTGACAAATTTTCGCCGCCTCATAGACGCAGCAACGTTGCGTGTTTATTTTGGAGCTGAGCTGCTCCCCCCAGCCAATATTGTCTCAGCAGCTTCCACAACCTCGGACACAGTTATTCAAATTTTGACACCACCATCAACTGTTGGCGGTGATATTCCTCTGCGAATTTTCCAGATTGGTCTAGAGTCCAACGCAGGGGAGGCTCGTATTGAGGTCCAGGATGTGAATCAAATGTTGCTAGTCTCAGCAAAGCCATCACGAGGCGACGCGGGTCTCGACACATATGCCATACTGGTTCTCGAAAATACCGGGGGTACTATCCGCTACCCGGGACAACTCAACGCGGAGCTCAAAACCTTTCAGGGCGGACTGCCAGCCCAAGCCTCATGCTCCGTGGATGCGATTTTGGATTCGAATGCCAAAAGTGCCGTTGTGCGTGTGATCTTTCACAAGCTGCCCGCTAACCTACGGCTGCAAGATACCCGAGTGACTCTCTTTCTGTCGCACAGCCTCTTCCCGGATGCTTCTGATTTCAAGTCCGTTACTTTTGATTTCACATATGTTTCTACGGGACAAGTCATGGTAGTGGACTATGAACCCAAAAGCTATTACACGGATGGAGGCATCCGCATGCGAGTGACCACGTTGAACCTCGCCAAAGGCCTTGCCCTTTCGCGCATTCGATTTGTGTTTGGAGCATCTGACGTCAATGCCACTCAAGCTTCTGCTGGGCCCAATGATTTCATTTATGTCTGGCTCGACATACCTCCGAGCTCGATCGGTGCAGGTTCAGTCATTCCGGTCTTAGAAGTAGCAAGTTCGCCGGGAATCATCTCAGCAGCATTCTCCAGCCCTTTCACCTACATTCAGCCCCCGGACGTGGTATTACTGGAGGTGTATCCTATGCGCGCGTCGACGGATGAGAGCATTCGAACAAGACTCACGCTCGAATCATTTCCGGCAGTGTCGGATGTGCGCTTCCAATCAGAAATTGTGATTGAATTTGGTGGTGCTCGCGCTCAGGTTGCATCTTTCAGTAGAGTTAATCGCGGTACAGATAGACAGGCTGTGCAGACAATTCATGTCTTCGTTGACACGCCGTGCTGTCGACCGGAGGTTGCGCCGGGGGTTGTGTCCATACTGGCATACCATCGCGATTATCCAACGCGCTCTTTCATGTCTGGGTCAAGTATGCTCTTTGAGTTCTTTGATGTGGCACGGCCCTATGTATTGACTGTGGTCGGTGACAACAACGGCCCATTCGCCAAAATGTCCAGTGCAACAGAGCTCACTGTGACTGTTGGTAATGCTCTGCGGGTGTCGTCGGCAACCGTCACAGGCATGGTAGGGCAGCAGTTGATGCAAATTGTGCAGTTTCTCATAGATCGAGAGAACGGTCAGGCCATTATTCGAGTTGTGGTCAACGGGGGTGCCACCGTGGCAGGAAATTCAGGGGCTTTCATAATATTTACGCTGCCTGACAAGACCATTATCACGACGAATTTTTCCGTTGTATACTACGACGACAAAATGCCAGTGTTGGTGGAACTAGCTCCAAGCACTGGCCCATCGACCGGAAACACCGTCGTGTACATCACGCTCTCAAATTTTCCCATTGTCTCTTCAATCTCCGACGTCACTGTCAGGTTTGGAAGTCAAGCCGAGACGACGTTTGGTCAGATCATGTCCGTCGAGCGCTCTAATGCCCAAGAAACTGTTTTGCGTATTCTGACTCCGCCCTATGAAGTAGCGACGGGACAAATCTCTGTGCCCGTCAGCGTTATCAACGTGTATCAGACAGACAAGATTCATGAGCCAAGATCGTTTCAGTACAGTAAGGTTACCGCCAGGTTAAAGTCAGTGCAGCCAACGCGATCCCCTACGAGCGGTGCGACTGCAGTTTATGCGACTGTGCAAAATTTCCCAACGGGTCTCGACACAATAACGATGGGTGTTGCGTTCGGAGATGTTGACGTGCCGTCTGCAGATCTGGTGGTGGTGGAAACGAGCGGAAGTCTGACACAGATCATTATCCGGGTCCCTGCCGCTAATGCCGGGCACGTTAGTGTAAGGATATACGTGCGTGGAGACGTTACCATTCAAGTGTCATTTGATTTTGAGTATTTTGACACTGAATCCCCTCGACTCATACAACCGTTTCCAGTTCGTGGCTGCATCGAGGAGCAACCACAGCATCTTCAAGAAGTTTACATCAAGTATCTGCCCGTGGAAGCAACCGATACCAACACCTTTGTCATTTTCGGGAGTCTTGAACGTCTGTCAGTCCAGTCCATGTCAAGATCAGGCAATGCGACAGTTGTCACTTTTGCCGTGCCTGAATTTCTTGAAGCAGGTGCTGTCGAGGTGTCAATAGAGCACGGGAACTTCACAGTTTCCTTTGACTACGAGCTGTTCGACTGTTCTGCAATGACCGTATTGTCTGTCGAGCCATCTCGTGTGTTAAATTCTGGAAGTGTCAGGGTGTCAATCGCTATTCGCAACTTCCCTGCTAGTGGTTTAGACGGGGTGTTGGTCCTATTTGGTCTAATACAGGCTGTGGTGGTGGATGCTGTGCCGCAGGGATCAGAGAATGGTGCAATACTGCTGCGTTTCCTAACTCCAGCAATAGATACGATTGGGCCAGTGGACGGAAGTATAAAAACATCCACCTCGACAGCACCGTTTACCATCGACTTCACTCCACCGTGCAACTTTGTGCAGTTTTGTTCGTCACAGGGGCTTGAAATCAATGTGCAGAACGTGTATCGCAGCGCCTCAATCAGTGGTGATTGCGGCAGCCGTGCGATCTACTGTATGCATGCAGATCAGGTTCCTCATCCAGATGCGGTATCCATCAACGGTACACGAGGCCCAATTCAAGGGGGAACGCTGGTGTCGGCTCGAATTCGCGGGCTTGCTGCTGTGTCATTATCGGACATCCTTGTACGAGTAGGCGCTGGAAGCTTCTTTGCTACCCTCCTAGATCTTCACCTTGAAGGTGACATTTTCACGGATACAAGCCGTCTGGAATTCACAATGCCAGCTGCTCCTCATGGTGCAGGCGTGTACACCGTTGCGGTCGAAGTTGCTGTCGGTTCGCTACTGCGATCTCTGCGCTTTGACTTCGAGTACATGGAACCAATGCTGGGTCCTGCGGTCGTTGAGAGCATATGGCCTGATTATGTCTATGCTGCTCACGTGGCCCAGGCTACCTTTACCATCCACCTGTCGGATTTCCCGCAAGTGAGCTCTGTGACTTCGATTGCCTTAAAAGTTGATGATGGTCCCACTTTTAGTGCCGCTCGGATTCTAGCTTCTAGCAAGGGTGTCACGCGTATCGTCGCGCAACTGCCATCTACGATTTCTGCTCAGTCCCAGAAATCATTCAAGCTTCAGATCTATTACTCCAGGTATACGGAAGCCATGGCAGCAGAAGTAGAGATTCGGGTGCTGGACAACCCAGCTCCTCGGCTGGTGCAGATGGTGCCTAGCAGCGGAGTCTCAGATTCATCGCATATCCTGACCATGCAGATTCAGTACATGCCTCTTGCGTTGACGAAAGAATCTTTGAGTGTCACCTATGCTATGGCCGACGGAATCGAGGGTGAGCTCGTCATCCATGACGGGCCGCATTACTCGCTCGATTCTGAATGTACAACGATCATCTGCTCTGCGTTTTCACTGATGCTTGAGACACCCGCCACCAAGCCCGCTGGAACCGACGTATCGAATGAGATGACAGTGAAAGTATGCACTGGCGTTTCATGCGTACAGGCTGTATTCACCTACTTGGTAGCGCAAAGCTTCACGGTCAAGGCAGTGGAGCCCGAAGCAGTGTTGACAAGTCAAGCAACCCTGATTCGCATCTACCTGCAGAATTTTCCTGCGGGCGCAGTCGCGAAGGTTCGTCTTGACCACTTTTTGTTGCCGATTCTTGGCATCACTTTACCGACAACCCCCGATCGCGACGCTTCCTCAGGAAGCACCACGATCACGGTGGTACAAGTGCAAGTGCCAACTGGGCTGGTTGAAGGCACAAAGATAGGACGGGTCTACACCGAGGATATGGCCCTTGAAGGGTCAGCTTTTAGCCTGAATGTCTTCGCCCCCAGTACGCTTGTGAGACCCAGTCAAGGCAGTCGCAGTGGAGGCAACGAGGTGACCCTCGTAGTTTACTGGGGAATACAGGTTGCGCTCCAGGATCTAGCAGTAACGTTTGGTAGGACGCACGGCTCTATCGACTCAGTTGTGCAGGCCAATAGCACTCAGATGACAGTGCGCGTGCTGCCACCAATTGCCGACGGCGCAGGGCATGTGCAAGGTGTGCTTACAGCGGCCTCAGGCCAAGAGGCCTTCTTCAGCTACACGTATCTTGACATCATGTCATTTGCATCTATAGAGCCACGGACAGCTACCTTGCATGGGTTTGTGGGAAACGGCAAGTGCCCTGGTTGCCTTTCATATGATGACGGGTACAGCATTAATGTGATCTTGCGGCACGTACCACAACCTGTCAGAACTCACCTTTTTCAAGTCACTATTGGTGACACCGTGTGTGACACAGCAAAATGTAGCCTACTCCGTGTCCAGGATATGGGTGAAACGGTCCACCTAACTGTGTCACTGCCACAGAGTACGACAACTGGCCCAACCAATGTGAGAGTGCGGTATTCGGGCATGACACCTGCCTGGTATGCGTTGAGCAAGGATCAAGGTCTTTTCATGCACTACAGCGCGCCGCGGGCGTATATCAAGTCGCTCGACTACTGTGCGCAATGCAATTCAGGCGCCAGCTGTCTTCACGCCTCAAAGTGTGGCGATGCAGCGCTGCCTGTGTCCTCGCAGTCTCTAGATGAGCGTGATGTGCCTCGCATTCGCATGCCTGTGCATGCCGCAGGCGTGCTCACGGTCACCATTCTGAATGCACCCGTCTTTCATTTGAATGGCAATGTTCTGCGACGAGGCTCAATTACAGTCATGATTGCCGAGCAATTTGCACCAGTCACTCGCATACTATGGTCCGATAGCGGCAGCCTGCGGTTTGAGTGCCAGGCGGCCTCATACGGCAGTGCCCAAGACTCCAGCGCTATCATCTTCTTGCAGCCTGATGTGGCAGTCCCAGACATGGTTGAGGTCGAATTTCTCGTAAGCTTGTTTGATCCCACTGTTAGAGTCATGTGTGGTACGAGCACGGGCGAGGGATGCCGGGTGTCATCTGAGGGTGGCACTACGTTGGCCCTGTCTGTCAGTTACATGCCAGTAATGAGTTCCGACACAGCCAAGGATGTGCTCCGTGTCATGATAGGCGATGAGCTGGCCTCGAATCTACGCCTATTGACGTCCACAACGGAGAATAGCACAATGCAGCTGACAACACCTGCCTGTCGCGAGCAGTGCTCTTACGTGCGAGGCCAGGCTGTTGTGCAGCTCAAGGTACAGCTGTTCGACAATATTGAAAAGGATTGGCAAACGGTGGCCATTGAGTCCTTGAGCTATCATGCAGCGCCTCTATTAACGTTAGCTGAAATCACCACATCAGCATCCGGGCTGCTTTTGGCATTCGATCAAGATACGAACCGGATGGATACAAGCAGCCAAAGCTTTCCGTGTGGAGAGCTGCTGCGCGATTCTGGCCGCTTTGGAACTGGTTCACGCTGCCTATGGCAGACAAAAGATCTCCTTCTACTGACCTTCGGTGTTGACCCGACGCTTAACCTCGGCGATCCCATCTCGTTGAAAGAAGGCTTAGTACGCTCAGAAAATGTGATATCAGCGTTCGCTCCTTCTGAACTGCAATTCCCTGTCTTTGTGCAAGCTCCAAGCATTGTGCAGAGGCCAGGACCTGTGCTAATCAAAGGACCTGCAGAAATCGACCTGTGTGGAACCTTAGTTCTGTCAGCTGCAGTATCATCGCCACGCCGAGCACGATACGAGTGGGGCTGTTCCAACGATTTTGTCCTGGATGCTTACCTCAAGACGTTAGATACAGACATGCTAATTTTCAGCCCTGGCACCCCAGAGCTTGAGCACATCGGGTTTAGCTATCACATCACTCTTACGATCACAGACTTTTTGGGAATCCGCAGTGTGTCCGCACGACACACTGTGAGAAAGAAGACAGCGCCATCTCCGATTCTTGTGTTTCAGGCTCGTGCTTGGTATTCGCAATCAGAGCCTGTGCTTGTGCGAGCCGAGCCAACATTTTCCGCGTGCGCCGCCCCGACCTCTGATTTGGTCTTCACATGGCGGTTGGAATCAGCTGATGGCCTGTCCTTTCCCAATCAAGTGCTTGAGGTCCAGAGGCCCCACATGTACATACCCAAAGCTAGCCTGATGGAGGGCTCGTACGTGTTGGCGCTCGAGGTGCACTCTCAAACCGACGTGACCTACAAGAGCGAGGGAAGGATTGAAGTGCATGTCCTAGGGGCGCCGCTGCTTTCCTTGATTCTGGGTGGCAGTCGAAGAATGGTTTCCAGCTTGCGCGACTTCACTTTGAGTGGCTCAATGTCCAGGGATTTAGGCTCTGTCGGACCTTCAGACGAGGGCCTCGAGTTCGAGTGGTCATGCTCACTCGCATCGATGCCGTGCCGCGACACGAAAAACCGCCTTCTTCAAATTGCATCGGCAGCAGACGTGATTATAAGGGCCGGTAGCTTGCCGCCATCGCCTGTGGCCTATTCATTTGCCTTGGCGGTGCGCAAAGGCACTAGACACTCGCGAAGCACAGTCTCCGTCCTGGTAACGGATTCCGACATGCCAAACTTGCAGATTCACCACGACATTTTCAAAAGAGACAGCCTTGGACGAGTGAAGATGAATTGTTTCACCCAACAAAGGCTGCATATCCGCGCCAGCTCCAGCATGGAAGACACTGAGTTCATGTGGAGCATCAGCCCTGACGTTGGCTTGCAGCATTTGGAAGAACGTGTCGCGCCGCTCGGCTATGCTTCTCCTGACTTAATCTTGCAACCTGCGCCAGCCGCGGGGCAAAGTTCTGTGCTGATAGCCGGGGCAACATATAGATTTCAAGTTCGTGGAGTTTCTTCAGACGAGCTGGTGGGCATTGCTGAGATGGAGGTACTTGTGAACGCACCTCCAGAACCCGGTATCTGTCAAGTGTGCGTGCAGGGCAGTAGCCCATGCCTTCAGAATGGAAATGCGCTGCTGGATCTCTTTGTTGTATCATGCAGTTTGTGGTCGGATGAAGACCAACCACTGGCGTACCGCTTTGGCACCCTTAATGATGGTGTGCCCATTCTAATGGACTTCAGTTTCGATCCTGTCAAACGCCTGCGTCTTGCCTCTGGGGAGAGCACGCTAACGGCTGAGATTTATGATAATTTGGGAGCTAAAACAGCGTTTCCTCCCCTCACAGTAACTGTTGCATCATTAAGCAGCAGGAGGAAGCTATTGGATGCAGCAGATGAGCACCTCTTGTTTGCCATGGATCTAATCAGCGAAGCCAGGCAGCTTGGACGCCCAGATTTGTTGAACCAACTCCTTGTTGCCACCTCCCAAGAGCTTGATCATTCCCTTACGCAGAGCATGACAGCGGTGAGCTGGATGCGCACTTCCATGTTGACTAACATGTCGGGGAGCCTGGAGTCGGCAGCGCCAACCCGGGGCTACATCGAGGAATCAGCCGCGGCCTTGGCCGCTGTCAGTAGCATGCCATGCCAGCTTGCTCCAGACGCTGTTGTCACTACAGCCCACATCGCCCATCGGCTTTTGGCATCTGATGTGAGCACCAGCACTTTTGACCGCCAGCACGCGCACAACCTTGTGAACTCTATAGGCTCATCTGGGGCTGCTGCATCTTCATTGCTATGCGGTGATGAGGCGCTGGGTGCTATGACCAGAAGCCAAGGTGGAAGCTGGCTGCAGCAAAGCCGTGAGGTCTTGTTCTCGACAATGGCGGGCCTGTTGCGAGGCACACTAGTTCAAGAACCGAATCGAGCGATTCAGACACAGCACATCACCATCAGCGGATACGCCGCCACAGTTGAACAGCTTTCAAACACACAGATACACACAGGTGTAGAGTCGGCCTTCAGGTTGCCTGATATGTCCACTGTGGCATCGACCGCGGGCCACAGCAGCCTTACGATAGTGCACTCAACCGAGATCTCCGCTGGATTGGCACATCGCGCTACCGGCATGCAATTCATGTCAAGGAGCCTGTCTTCACTTACACTCGGGGACAGGGCCGGGCAGGAATTGCAGGTAGACCAGTTGGAAGCAGGCATAGAGGTGAGGCTCGCTGTAGATGCAGAGCTACGTGCAAAACAGACAGAAGGCTGGCAGCAAAAAGTGAAGTGTGCCTGGTTTGACCCGACTACGCGCCAAATGAGCTTCGACGGCTGTCGTGTGACCGAAGTCACTGACGAGCACGTCAATTGCGTCTGCACTCATTTGACTTCATTCACGATCGGCATAGACGATCGTATCAAGGTGATCATTTGTGGTGACACGCTGGTGGATGTTCCCGAAGAGACATGTGATGATTCGAATACCGACGATGGTGATGGTTGCTCTAGCAACTGCATGGTTGAGGCTGGCAGCTTGTGCACAGGTCAGCCCAGCATATGCTGTGCGTCATGTCCCGAGGGCAACTACAGAGACGGCTGTGGCCTTGCGAACAACAAATTCAGTTCTATTGGTTCCTGTCAGCCATGTCCTGTGAACACCTACAAATCTTCCACAGGATTATACAATTCAGAATGTACTGCATGCCCCGCCCATTCCCTGAGCGCCATTCAGGGATCGACTTCAATTTCAACTTGCAAGTGCGTTGCAGGTTTTACGGGTACACTTTTGGAGGATGGTGACTCCTGCAGGGACGTGGATGAGTGCGCCGCCGGCTTGCACGATTGCGATACCAATGCCGAGTGCATTAATTTGCCCGGGTCCTTTCTGTGTCAGTGTCTAGCAGGGTACAGTGGAGATGGTAAACGAGGGAACTGCGCTTTGGTTTGTGGGGATGGCCTCACCATGTTGACTTATGAGCCCTGCGACGATGGTAACACAGTGAATGGTGACGGATGTGACGAAAAGTGCCAAATCGAAGACAATGTAAAATGTGTCGTTGCGGTCACAGGTAAAAGCATTTGCGCCTGTGAGCCAGATTGGTTTTCTCCGAAAGGACGGAATGTTTGTTCACGCTTCTGTAGATCTGAGGTAACGTGCAGCGGGAGCGGTTCGTGCAATTCGGTGAACGGCGCGTGCGAGTGCCAACGCTACTACTTTGAGTCAGACTGCAGCGTCTATTCGCCACCTCTGGAGCAGAAGGTGCTCACAATTGCTAACCCTGACGAACCAGCGGAAATTGTGATGACAACAGGCTCGATCTCGTTTCCTGCAGGCGCCTTGTCAGGGCTGGGTAATGTTGAAATCTCAGTTGACAGCTATGATCCTGAGACGCTGCCGGCGAGCATGAAGCCGACAGAGGACGCAGACATCAAGCCAAGCGGTGATGTGGTCGACTTGCAGCCTCATGGGCTTGTGTTTGCCAAGCCGGTCGATCTTGAGCTCGGGTTTTCAGGCTCTGTAACATCTACGCACACGTTTGGCGTTTATTATTTCAACGTGGACACACAAGGATGGGAGAGTGTGCCGAGTATGGTTGACGAGACAACGGGCAAAGTAACGGGTGCTATTACTCACTTTTCCGTTTACGGTGTCATGCAAGCATTGATTCCTGTACCTCCATCCCCGCCACCGCCGCCGCCACCGCCCGCACCGCCACCGAGCGGAGGACCCCCACCACCACCATGGAGGCCCCCAACGCCGTCACCACCCAGTGGCGGCGGATCACCGCCTCCGCCACCTTCGCCACCCTCGCCACCCTCGCCGCCATGGTCGCCCTCGCCACCCGTCTCGCCGCCACCAAGTCCTGGTCCGTCATCGCCACCGTCGACTCCCGCGACTCCGCCGTGGTCACCACCTACCGGCGGCGGTATATCTTCACCTTCTGTCCCACCTGCACCTCCTGCACCTCCCGCCCCCAAGGTTCCCCGAAACCCGTTCGTACTGGCCGCCGTGAAAATGCGGGGGTTTGAGCTCGGAAGAGAAGGATTTGGTTCATTTTCGGTTGTCAACGTGTTCAAGACTGCCATAGCCGAAAACATTCAAGGAATCACCATCACAACTTCCGAAATCCAAGTGCTGGCAACGTGTGATGACAAAGACTGCTCTGCTGTCTACGACACAACCTTCATCGACACACGGCGTGCCTTCACCTTTTTGACCGTCAGATTCCGCGTGGTATCTGACCAAGCACTACAGGTATTCCAGCAGATGTCGAAAGACACGTTCTTGGATGGGTTTGCAAAGAGCATGAACAATAACGGCTTCGATATCTCTGCCGAGTGGACTGAAAGCCCCCAGTTGCTGAACGAGGGCACTTCGACTGCCGAATCTGCAAACACCGGCATTATCCTGGGTGTTGCTGTGCCTCTTGCCGTCCTGCTGTTGGGTGCAGCCTTGTTTGTCTATTACAAGCGGTGGCTTGCAATGCAGCGAGAAGAGAGGTTCGAAACGCCGTTTGCATACAGCCAAAAGGAAGCGCGGGCCAAGAAACGGCGACAGGAGTACAAGGATGATCGCATCGTGTCTGAAGTCGGATTCCCCCCGCAAGCTTTCACGTCGTCCTGGGATAACACTGGCATGGTGCAAGGGTATCCTCTCACGGGGGCTGCAATAGTTGCAGCCCCCTCGCCAATAGCAAGTCAGCAACAACTGTGGGATGAGCGGGGAGCTATGTTGGCCAAAGCTCGAGGAGTGCAAGCCGGGAGCACGCCAGAGCAAGGGCTGCAGGTTAGGCAAGTGGGAATGAATCGCGACGAGGCGCGCAAGTTAGTTTCAGATCGCGTTGATGACCATTCGCACCTATCACCTGAATCGCCAGCGACAGCCATGTCAGCTACTCTCTTCGGCCAGTATACAGGCGGGGCAGCGCTGTTCCAGAGCTCAAAGGGACTCGAACCCATGTTTCCGAACCGCCCTTCAGGTCTCGAGTATCTGAAGCAATATCTGGGTATGAATCGGAACAAGAGCACGGACCCAACACCTCGCGCATCCCCCCAGGGTTCGCCGAGATTTCAGGCCTCGCCCAGAAGCCAAAGCCCTGGCCTGAGCCCCACGTCGAATATGAGCTCCCCGACAAAGCTCGGTCAGTTAAAGGGGGGCTGGCGCAGCTGCCAGGGATGTGGCAAGCCAGTCAAGGACGAGTGGCCCAGATGTCCTTCTTGTCGCAGCATGTCTGGCGTACGTCAGGTGTCATCGCCATCCGGCTTGAGTCCAGGTAATAGCCGAGCTCAAGCTCTTGAGGTAGAATCAGTGGTATCTCCGGTCTGGATTCAGTTGCAAGAGCCCGCGTTGCGTACGACCCCCACCAACCTAAACCGATCGCAATCACCGGTCATGTACCGATCGCAATCCCCGGTCGTGTACCGATCGCAATCCCCGGTCGTGTACCGATCGCAATCACCGGTCGTGGACCGATCGCAATCACCGGTCGTGTACCGATCGCAATCACCGAGGGTGTTGGGTCAAGGTTGACCAGAACCGATGCACAATTGAGGGAAACTATCTCCAGTCGTCGTCTCTTGTTTATCTGCAATTTGTCCAAGACATCGCACACGAGCTACAGTAATTCAAATAACAGCTCTGATTCAATCTTTCCTGTGTGGGGTTGATAAATAAATAATAAATAAATAAATAACTACACGTGCAATGACGCAATTGAGCAGCGCACACCTCTGCGTGTATCACAAGATGCTCGCGAAAGGTAGCTGAGATGTTCCTGGTTGCTCCTGGTGGCTTGTCAGTGTAACGTTTATTAAGAAGGTAGAACAGGACAGTCGTGGGAGACAACTGGTGGCGATGGAAGGGTTTAGTGTCGACGAGAGACAATCTGCAAGCGTTTTTAATCGTCCCCGTGCCCAAAGTCATCGTCATCGTCTTCCACGAAAAAGTTGTCGGAAACGTGCATATGCTTCTCGTGGTCGTCGTAATCGTCGTCCATCTCCATCTGTTGCACAAGCAAGCACGCGTGTCAAGGCGAAAAAACGAGCTGAACCAGCGAAAGAGACCTTGAGCTCGCCAGCACAGAGGCATCTTCGCAACACCGACTGTCGGGAGACGGAACGTGTAGGTACCTGATAGCCATTATTCACGCGCAGCATGGCAGCTTGCCGCATTGGATTCAGCCCCTGCATTTCACCACCATGTACAAACATAGCATCGTAAGAACAAGCATGTGGTAGCATCTAAGTACGTGAGAGCATCGAAGCAGGCAGCAAATGACCCCGCAGCAGCACCGTGTGCAAGATTGCCCTGCTCGCAAAATTTCCAGCTCACGTTCTCATGCCATCACGGGTGCACATCTGCATTTGCCCAACAACACAACTTGCACGGTGACACTGTCACGCATCGACGCGGACATTGCACGCAGAGGAAACATGCGACGCACCTGGTCACGCTCGATGGCCTCTAGCCACTGCGCATTGTAGATCTGAAATTTGCGCTGCCTGATTTGCTTCGCCCACTCTGGGTCGTACTCCATCACGAGGTCCAGCTGAGCACGAGAAAATCGCAATGTCAGGTCTCGCTCCTCCCGAGCCCCCACCTCATCACCATGCAAGCGGCAAGGCTCTGGGCACCAGCTTGCCAGCATGGTAGTGGCATACGAGGCATGCCTGGGAGCACAGGCTAGCACTCTCACAGGCGCTCCGGAGCACGCTGCAACGCGTATGTTGCACATTAGGCGACTACCGTCTGGTCGGCCATTTTACGGATTTCGGCATTTTTGTCATAGAGCAGATCCACAAAGTATGACACGACTTGCGTGTGGTTTAGCAGCACGTCGCGCGTCGACTCGTGCTGGAGGCAGCGGAAGAAGGTGTAGGTGATCTGCAACACCATTTCGTCGTCTTCTTGCTTGTCGGCCATGAGGTCGTACAAAACTGCGACCAGCTGCGAGTTGGCAAATATCTGCGTTGCGTGTGCCCCACAACAGCCACATGCACCCTCACCGCCGTCAGCGAATAGCTCGCGACAGCATCACACGCCCCCTGCACCTGCGTCGCATATGCACTCACGCGCCCTTGGACGCACAGTCACTGCTCTGCGCGCGCCCAACACAGCACCCCAGCGCAGCCACCGCGCTTGCTCTGCGGGGATGTCATGCGAGCCGAAATCGTGTGGCCTGCCTTTGGCTGGCGCCACGCGCTACGTCTACATCGAGGCACGCAGAAGAAAGACAGGCTGCCGCGAGCGCTGCGATGCCGGTGCACCGTTGGAAGGATAGATTGCGATGGAGGAGGGAGGGAGGAAGGGCGGACTGACGGAGGTGGGGGAGGAATACCGGGGCACAGTTGGGGTCTGAAACACAGGTGCCAATGAAGATGATGATCTCTAACATGATGTCGTCCTCGCTCGCGCCTGTTTAAGGGGTTGCGCCACCACACAAATCCACGGGATGAGTCAGTGCGTCCAGAGCCGCGGCATGCCCAGGCGCGCAAGCATGCGCGCGTGCTAGACAGAGAGAGGGAGTAAGCCCGCGTGCGTGCGAGACGGAGACGGAGACGGAGAC
>Ga0115006_10000394_pt1 | contig 23539 bp, 18 predicted proteins | sample ArcOceMetagenome_3_FD_88943 | JGI IMG/M metagenome (GOLD analysis project Ga0115006, IMG submission 88943) | Marine eukaryotic phytoplankton communities from Arctic Ocean - Arctic Ocean- Svalbard ARC20M Metagenome | ecosystem: Environmental > Aquatic > Marine > Oceanic | place: Arctic Ocean...
GATCAACTTGCTGCATAATCGTTAATACATACGCATTATTCATGCCAAGTCTGCATGTTATTTTATATCTGTGTTTTTAATAGGCGCTCCAAATAGGTACTCTAAATAGGTGCTCTAAATAGGCGCTCTAAATAGGGCTCCTAAAAAGGGCATTCTAAATAGGTGCTGGCGCGCGGGTACGCGCCGATAGCAGGTGCCGCAGAGTGTCGGTTTGGTGAAATATGACTTGGGTAGTTTTAACTGCGAACAAATTGTGACAAAGTCACCCGACTGATAAAAAAATAACCGGGAGATAATTACAGATGAGCAATTCGTCAGCGGTAGACATCGGGTTGGGACAATTAATTTTAAAGCGGGCTGAGCTAACCCCGGGCCACCGGGCGATTACTTTTGAAGGGCATACCCGGACGTTCTCTAAACTGGCTGAGCGGGTTCAGAGAATTGCCTCTGTACTCAAGCAAGGAGGCGTCTGTCGCGGCGATAGGGTGGGTTATATAGGGCTCAATCATCCAGTTTTTCTCGAGCTCCTCTATGCCTGTGGTTGCCTTGGGGCAATATTTGTCCCTTTAAACTTCCGTTTGACCGGGCCCGAAGCGTGTTTTATCGTCAATGATGCGGGCATTCACACCCTGCTGGCCGACGATGCTCTGAGACCACTTATCGATCAAACGAGGAGCGACCTGTGCTGCCGGCGTTACCTTTCAATCGAGAGCGCCGACCAACAGTGGCAGTCGTTGGAGCCATTGTTGCAGGTTGCTATTCCGGTGATGGGCAGTGAACGAGTGGCAGCCGATGATGTCGCGTTAATTATGTATACGTCTGGCACGACAGGGCTTCCCAAGGGCGCCATGCTGACCCACGGCAATATTTTTTGGAACAGTGTCAACACCGCGTTTGGCGAGGATAGCATGTCGGGTACGACCCTGACCTGCGCGCCATTATTTCATATAGGTGGTTTAAACGTGACCACGCTGCTGTCGCTAGCGAGGGGTATTGAAGTCATATTGCACCGGAGCTTTGATCCTGGTTTGGTGCTGGCGGACATACAACGATATAACGTATGCACCATGTTCGGTGCGCCGACGATGTATTTGATGATGGCGCAACACGACACATTCAACACCACGGATTTGACTAGTATCGATACTGTTATCGTCGGTGGAGCGCCGGTCCCGGTGCCTTTAATCGAAACCTATGGTGAGCGCGGCGTGACCTTCTGCCAGGGTTATGGCCTAACTGAAACCGCACCTTTTGCGAGTATATTGTCGGCAGATTTGGCCATCAGCAAGATTGGCTCTGCGGGTTGTCCGCCGCTGTTTACCGACGTGAGAATCGTCGATGCCAACAATCAACCGTTGCCACACGGCGAACGCGGAGAAGTCTGCATCAAGGGGCCCAACGTGATGAAGGGTTATTGGAATCGAGCAGAAGCAACCGCCGAAGCGATCGATCCGATGGGTTGGTTCCACAGTGGTGATATCGGTTATTTTGACGATGACGGTTTCTTGTTTTTATGCGATCGACTCAAGGATATGATCATCACCGGTGGTGAGAATGTCTATCCTGCCGAGATTGAAAGCGTGCTCTATGCGCACAGCGCGATCGTCGAGGTGGCGGTGATTGGTGTGCCCGATGAAAAGTGGGGTGAGGCGTTGGCCGCCGTTGTGGTGTTGGCTCCCGAGAGCCATTTAGATCTGCAACAATTGCGCGATTTTGCAGAACAAAAATTGGCTCGCTATAAATTGCCGAGCCAATTGCACGAAGTTGAAGTTCTGCCGCGAAATCCGGCAGGCAAGGTACAAAAATTCATCATTAAAGAACAGCTTATGCAAGCCTAGAGCGGTTTCTGGGCGCGCTTATGAAAATAATCCTTGGACAAACCAGCGTTGGCTATTTTGTTCCCAAAATAACCAATAGCGTACCCCCTGTGGGTCGTGTGCTAGGTAATAGTCGCGCTGTTGTTCGCTGGGCCACCTATTATCGCAAAGTCGCCGGCGACCACCGAGAAGGGTTAAGGGTTGGCGCCAAAAGGGCTGTCGGCGGTTCGCCGGCAGCGCAATGGGGTGTTTCATCAACCACAGTGGTTGATGTGACAGTGGTGGCGCGACAATCGATGGTTTTGCGGGAGCCAACCCTGCGGTTGAATTGGCGTGCTCGGGTAGGTGTTCTGCGAGCATGTAAGGTCGGGTCAAGGCATCGCTACCCAATTTGGCGGTCAATTGATCGAGTAGTTGGTTTTTATCGACCTGCTGTTGGTCACTGAAAAAATCTAAGTTGCCCTCAGGTGCGGCGATAAACTGATCGCTGTACAGGCCGATCGACTCTATGCTGGGTGCCAGTTGCAGACGTTCCAGTTGCAGACGACTGAGGGTGAAAAAACTCATGTAGTTATTGTTGCCCGAGGAAAGTTGCACGCGCATCGACTGTGGTTCACCCATCAATGGTGAAAATAGCCAATCTATTTGCCGGCAGTGAGAATGATGCGCGCCAAGATAGTCGCAGAAACGTTGCAGTAAATCTTTCATTGGCGCGTAGAGGGCCTCTTTAGAATAGAGACCGTCTGCACGCTGTAACGTGTCGCTAAAGTACTCGGCGGGGGTGTAGAGGGTATGAGGCGTGGTCACAGCGCCGGTTAGTTGGTCGATTTGGGAGATTAACTTAGCGCCAAAACGGCGACTGAGGGAGCTGCGTGGCAGCGCCAATAAATCCCCCAAAGTAGGCAGATTTAATTCTTCAAAACTACGTTTTTGCGACTCCTTAATGGCCAGTTTTACTGTAGGAATAGCGTGCAGTTGCCTGCTCATCTGCCGATTATCTGGGATGTCGCTGTGAAATTTATCAGTATAGGTTAGGCGCGCGGCTTGTAGACTGGGGCCGACGCCACTGATCACCTGGTTACAACGTCTTTGTATCCGTATCTGGAGTCGTTGCAGTAGGGTGACATAATCGCCGTAGAGCTGTTCGCAGCGCGACAACTCTAGGCCAATACCCTGTTGTTTATAAATCACGACGGTGGGGCTAAAGCTGTAACTAATCAGCGCCAATTGTTGTAAATAGTACGTTTCCTGGGATGGTTTCCGAGGCTCAACATGCAGTTGCGGGCACAGCGCCAATGCCGTGGAGAGCGACATGTGCACGTCGACACCATAATGCTGGGCTGCCTTGTTGCAACAATAAATGCGCTGTAGTTGCCGAGATTGAATGACAATCGCGTAGGGCTCTTGCGTTATTTGCTCGCTGGACTGATTAAACTGGGCATCCAGAGCCAGTTGCGGAAAACCCAAATAGAGCCAAATTTGGGCGGTTTTGGCCGGTTGCTGTTGCCGATGGGTTTTATATCTCGGTTTGGATGTACTGGGCATATTAGGTATTTAGCGTCTGGTCGATATTTTCATAGCGTCCGTGAATGCCAGTGCTTTGATCCTCTGGGTAGCAGATAGGTACGTTCAGTTGATTCAGAGGCGTGCGTTCGATCTCGAGTAGCGAGGATTTTATTTGCACGCGTGAGTTGGCTATGGCGCCACTGAATTTATGCACCCTAATATCTAGTTGGTGTAGTGCGTGACTGTGTATTTCTAGGCGCAAAGGTGAGGGCGAGGCCGAGCATAGATCTTCGGGGCGATTGAATAAAAACGCGCTCTGTTGGTTGTCGATGGCGGCCAATTGCAATTTTCGTAAATCGCTGTAGCTGGGTTTGTAGTGATTCGGCCAGGCCAACAGTAGAGCGCCATTACGAATACTCAATTCTGCAGCCCATAGCCAGTCACGCTGCCATTGACTGCGTACGACGACTAAATTTTCCAGCGCGATATTAGCACTGACCCAGGAGGGTGCATGGGGTTGATAGGGAGGGTCTAGGAGAATACAGAGTTCACCGGCCTGGGTATGCTTTTCCAGCGTGGGTAGCAATAAGCTCAATTCACCAATCCCCTGATGATGACAGGCTAATTCAATCAACGCTGTTTTTGGCCAGCCACCGAGCAACAGTGCGTCTAGCTCAGTATGGCCGGTTGGGCGAACTCTACGCGATACCGCGCGATCATAGCCACGCCATATGTCGCGACGCGACAGCAAGTTTGAGAGCGCTGTAGGAGATTGAATAACCGTTTTCATATACTGTTAATATATACAGTATTTAATAGAAAGTCATATCTATTTACGCCTCTTTTTAATTGGCATGAGCGACATTGAGGTGCTAAAAAATAGGCTGCGTGGATCGAGCGTTACGCAGATGCTAAACTGGGTTTGACCCGTTTAGCACTGCGAACATCGGTATGGCAAAAACACTCGTTACGGAGCAACGTATCGATCCCACTTGGACCGTCTATGCGGCGCCCTTGATCGCCATTTTACAGACGGCAGAACAAATCGGTATTCAGCAGACGGCACTTCTCGACAATCTCTCGTTCAGGGCAGGAGACCTCAATGTTCCCGACCGACGATTTCCTGTAACGGATTATTTTAAACTCTACCAAGCCGTTTACGACATCAGTGGCGATGCCGATATTGGTTTGGCCGTGGGTCGGATCAGTTTCCTAAAAGGCATGAATTTACAGCTCTATATGGCGACAGTATCGAAGCAATTTAGGGATTATTTAAACTTAATTCCAAGTGTTATCAAACTACGCGGCGATATTGGCCAAGTCGGCGCCTATAGAAACGCTGACTCGATCGAACTACGCTGGGAACCTCTACTTTTAGATACCGCTAGAAAACGTTTCTACAGCGATGAAATGTTGGCCGCTTCGGCAGCGATCATCAATTCTCTATGCGTCTTGCCGGTGCCGATTTTGAATGCCCAATTCACCTACCCAGAGCCGCTGGATACGAGACGATTAGAGGCGATCTTTGGATCTGATTTAGCGTTCGACCAGCCCTGTAGTAGTTTGTTTTTTAACGCTGGCGCGCTCAATTATCCCCTATTGCAACAAGACTATCACCAGGGGGCCGACTTAAAACAACCATTTCGCGACTTTTTTGGCAATGATGACCCAAGCGATCAGTTGCTGCTTAACTTGAAGCAATCGATACTGCAATATTTGCCCGAGGGCGAGGTAACTATCGACAAATTGGCGAGCAAATTACACGTCTCGCGACGCACGCTACAGCGGCGGCTATCGGATCGAGGGACGAGTTTTTTACATATTTTGCAGGAGGTGCGCTCGCGCGTTGCGTTGCGCTATCTCTCCGACAATCGCTTGGGTATTACCGAGATCGCCTTTTTACTTGGCTATGCGGATCAAGGCTCGTTTTCCAGCGCATTTAAAAGTTGGCATGGCATGTCACCGCGAGACTATCGCCGCGGTTGAGATTTTTTGTTTGGCGTTTATTCCTAAAAAATGGCACCTATTCCCTTTACCCCATTGGGACTCAAATTTATTATTCGACGGCTATAGATAAAATTTTTGATTTTTGCCACTTTTTTTGTCACTCAGTTTTTTGCCTCATGGAGAATGCCGATGTCGTTGGATTTTGATAGTGCGCGCTTACCCAACCCACATTTGACTGCAGAGCACGAGGAATGGCGAACTCAGATAAGACGTTTTTTCGATCGCGAAGTGATCCCCTTTGCGGGCGATTGGGATGAGGCTGGCCGAATTCCCGACGAATTGTGGCCCAAGTCAGCGGCCATAGGTATTCTCGGCTTGGGCTATCCCGAACAGTATGGTGGCGTTGAGGAGGGAATTGATATTTGGTACAAAAATATCCTCAATGAAGAAATGGCTCGAATCGCCGTGGGTGGCGTCAGCGCCACCTTGATGGTTCACGGTATCGCACTGCCACCATTGATCAACTATGCCAGTGAGGCGATCAAGCAGGAAATTGTGCCACCGGTGTTGGCAGGTTTGAAACGGATCTCTCTGGCGATCACCGAACCGGCGGCTGGATCGGACGTTGCTCAATTGCAGACTACGGCGCGCCTAGAGGGTGATCACTATGTTGTCAATGGTTCAAAAACCTATATCACTGGGGGTATGAACGCCAATTGGTACACCACCGCGGTGCGCACCGGAGGCGAGGGCTCTGGAGGTGTTTCGGCGCTATTAATTCCAGCCGATCTACCCGGCGTGTCGAGAACTGCGTTGAACCGCAAACAGGGTTGGTGGTGTTCGGATACTGCGACGATCTATTTCGACGACGTGCGGGTGCCAAAAGAGAACTTGGTGGGTGATGAAAATCGTGGATTTCGCGTTATTATGACTAACTTTAACGCTGAGCGATTGGCGATGTCTGCGGCGATGGAGGCCTATTCTCGGGTCTGTTTGGAGGACGCTGTGGCGTGGGCGAGCGAGCGTAAAACCTTTGGCAAGCGACTCGCAGACCACCAAGTTATCCGCCATAAAATAGCCGAAATGAAGCAGCGAATCAATGCGACTAACGCCTATTTACAAGTAATCTGTGCCGAGGTTGATCAGGGTCGGGAGAGCGCCGGCGATATCGCGCTGTTGAAAGTTCAGTGCAGCCAGACGATGGAGTATTGCGCGCGCGAGGCGATGCAAATATTGGGCGGCATTGGTTACATGCGCGGTAACCGCGTCGAACGGATTTATCGTGAAGTGCGGGTCAACGCAATTGGCGGCGGGTCCGAGGAAATTATGCGCGATCTAGCGGCGCGCCAATTTGCGTTGTAAACGCAACCGAGCTAGCCTCGTGCTGGGCCAGTATTTACCGGTCGTTTGGCGGCCGTCATAGTGAGAAGCCATTAGCAAAAATACCAGTTACAAGCGGTATTGATAGAGCAATGCCAGCGTATATTCAGTTATTTAGCCGGAGAGAGTTTATGTTATTTACCGAACAACACCGTGCCATTGCCGACACCACGTCGCAGTTTATCGAGAGGGAAATCAATCCGCACGCGGATGAATGGGAAGCGCAGGGAGGTTTTCCCGCTCACCAACTGTTTAAAAAAATGGGCGATTTGGGCCTTTTGGGTATTGCTAAGCCAGAGGCTTTTGGTGGAATGGGTTTGGATTATAGTTATCAGGTAGCTTTTGCCGAAGAGCTGGGGCGCATTCGCAGTGGCGGTGTCGGCATGGCGATCGGGGTGCAAACCGATATGGCGACACCGGCGCTGGCCAATCACGGCAGCGATGAATTGCGCCGCGATTTTTTGACGCCGACGATTACCGGCGACATGGTCTGCTCGATTGGGGTCAGTGAACCAGGCGCTGGCTCGGATGTGGCGTCGATTAAAACGTCGGCAAAAAAAGATCGCGATGACTATCTGATCAACGGTAGTAAAATGTGGATAACCAGCTCTACCCAGGCTGATTTTATCTGTCTTTTAGTGAATACCAGCGAGGGCAACTCGCACGCCAACAAATCCCTAGTGGTGGTACCCACCGATCGCCCCGGCATTACCTTTTCCGATAAACTCAATAAACTGGGTATGCGTTCTTCGGACACGGCTCAGGTATTTTTTGATAATGTTCGGGTACCCCAGCGATACCGCATCGGCGAGGAGGGGCAGGGCTTTCGCTATCAGATGGAGCAATTTCAAGAAGAGCGTATCTATGCGGCGGCGGGCAATTTGAAAATGTTTGAGTACGTAATCCAAGACACCATCGATTACACGCGCCAGCGCCAAGCCTTTGGTCAGTCGATACTCGATAATCAGGTGGTGCATTTTCGTCTGGCAGAGTTACAAACCGAGGTCGAATTACTTCGAGCATTGGTCTACGACGCAGTAGAGGGCTACATTAATGGCCAAGACGTGACGCTGAAAGCGTCGATGGCCAAGTTAAAAGCCGGACGGTTGAGCCGCGAGGTGACCGACAGCTGCCTGCAGTACTGGGGTGGTATGGGCTATATGTGGGACAATCCGGTGGCGCGCGCTTACCGCGATGGTCGATTGTCGTCTATTGGCGGCGGCGCCGACGAGGTAATGTTGGGCATTATTGCTAAACGGATGGGGATCATGCCGAGTCGAAAATCCTGATGTGATCAAGAACCACGCACTTTTGTGCCCTCGATGGAGCCTCTGTAAGGCAACCGACCACGCCGTCGATTAACGCTGGTAGGTGATTAACTCGCGCGGGTTTTAGTCTCGATTGGTTGCAATAGGTGCAAGTAGCCAACCGTGATAGGCGCGCTATCAGCGCTCAAGACATTGACAGGCTAGGCGTATGATTAAATAGTGCCCGTGACAGGGATTGACGGTTAGTTTTTATTTTTAGCTATTCAGTTTTTAGCTATTCAGTGATAGGCACAAACATGATGCGCGCAAAGGTGCGCGCTAAGATGAGAACAAAGGTTAGGCGCGCAAAGGCGAGTTGCGCAAAGGCGAGTACAAAGATTAGGTGCGCAAAGGTGATGTGCAAGGTGCGCCGGTGGTAGCTTTGCGGCGCGACTTATCATGGCGACGATGGTTGCTTGGCCGCGACGCATAACGCATAGGGCGCTGCATTGGCCAGCGGCTACCAAGGATTGAAGGCCTTTATGCCATATGAGCGGTCAAGGCCTTTTCGAGCAGGTCATCGATTTAACTTAAAATTGGCCCGAGCTTCATGGCGATGCCCATGTCGCCTTGGATTTTTAGCTTTCCAGACATAAATGCTGCGGTACCATCCAGTTCTCCGCTAGCCATCGCCATAAAGTTTTCCATGCTGATACTCATGGTGCACTGAGCATCGGCATCGTCGTTGTTTATCAGATTGGGGGTTTGTGTGGCGTCTAGAAATAAAAATCCATGGTCGCCAAAATCGAATTTTAAGGTGGCGCCCAGACCGCAGTCCTCGCCAATCTTTTCCTTTAACCCTGCGGTTACTGTCTCTAGTGACATATTAAAATCCTCATTATGTGGTGTTTTTATGTTTTACATGTACGCCTTTAAATGCATTGTAGAGCATCTGAGTAGACCTACTGTAAAAATCTCATCATGCAAAATCAAGCATTATTTAAGGCATGAATACTAGCCTGTTGATGGCGACTCACGGTGTCCCTTTGGCGACACTCAACGTCGATATTAGCAGACTTTATTGCATCGCTAGGGCGGTCTCGACAAAGGCCTTTGAATCGCATCACGGTATCAATAGTTGGCGCGCTCTACCAAGGCTGGGGTGAACCCAGAGGTAAATATTTATAGCGAAAAAGTGGCCTATGCAGTGTTTTTGATGGGCCATCGTACCGCAGGCGGGTCTGGTTGTTAATTCAGCCCGCAAACGAGTGCGGGTGTCACACAAAGATGTCATGAGGCCCGGCAGTTACCGACACTAAAGACTCGCAATATTGGGACACTGCACATGCTAAACGCGGCTAGTACGCACAACCTAGGCTGGTTTGTTATGATGAACCGAATAGAGACTATTGGCGCCAGAGTAGGGTGTGTCAAGCGCGTGACTTGCGATCAACAATCGCTGTGATTAAAGCATGGCGGTGGCTAATGCCCAAAGTCCTCTGCTCTGTGCTCTGTGCTCTATGCTCTATGCACTCGACAAAGACTGACTCGAAACGCAGGGCCAGTGATCCGTGGGCGCGTGCATATTGGTCGCGGTTTGAGTGGCCATGGGCCGTGTGGCCCTAGATTCTGGTGCTGGTCGCGCGATTGCTGCGAGTCTATAAAAATAACAAGCTGGGAACTCGTTGTATGGAACAATTGAAACCCGCGCCCAGGGCCACCGCGATCATGGTCTTTTTACTGGTGCTAAATATATTGAATATGGTCGATCGCAATCTGATTACCAGTTTTGGGTCGGTCATTATCGCCGACCTCGAGCTGAGCGATTCACAATTTGGCTTGTTGACCGGGTTTATCTTTGTGTTTTTTTATTCCGTTATGGGTCTATTTATGGGCGCCCTGGCCGATAGGGTGCATCGGCCGCGCCTGATCGCTGCCGGTCTGGTGCTCTGGAGCACGCTGACCGCGCTGTCGGGAACAGCAAAAAGCTTCTTGGACATTGGTCTCGCGCGGCTATTTATCGGCGTCGGGGAATCCGCTATGACGCCCTCTGCTATGTCGATTTTGTCAGATTTGTACCCGCGTGCGATGCGTGGCACAGCGACCGGGTTTTATTACCTTGGGGTGCCACTGGGCGCGGGTGGCAGCTTTGTTATCGCCGGATTATTAGGTCCAGCCATCGGTTGGCGAAACTGTTTTTATCTGCTCGGTGGCTTGGGTCTAGTGCTGGCTCTGTTGCTGCTTGCAATGCGTGATCCAGAGCGCGGTGCGATGGAGTTGCCATGCCGCGCTAACGACCGAGACGAGCAGCCGCCCGAAGCGGAATTAACCAATAACTGGCGGCAGGTGACCGGGGACGTGATGGCCGTGATCAAATCGGTTCCGGCGCTCGCCTGGACTATGATCGGGGCGGTATTTTTACACCTGCCGTTGGGCGCAGGGCAGTTCGCTATCGTCTGGCTGGAGCGCGAGCGAGGCTTTGCTATAGGCGAGATTACCGCAACTTATGGGCTTGTATATATTGTATTTGGCACCGCAGGTACCTTTTTGGGCGGAATACTCAGCGACCTGTATCAAAAGCGATACCGCGGTGGGAGGGTACGGTTTTTGGCGTTATTGATGGTATTTATGATGCCGCTGATGGTGTCATTTCGCTTTGTATCCCCCGATTCTACATTATTTTATATCGGCATGGCCTCTGGCATGTTTATGGTCAGTGGGTTTTATGGGCCGGCATTTTCGACCGTGCAGGACCTCACCCCGGTGCGTTTGCGAGGGGTGATGACCGGGTTATTATTGGTCGCATGCAATCTTCTCGGACTCGGAATTGGGGCCGTGATGACCGGTTATATCAGCGATATTCTGGCGGCTATGGACGTTTTCGAACCTCTGACTAAAGCGTTGTTGGTGGTCGATCTGATCGGTGTCGGCGCGCCGCTAAGTTTTATGCTGGCATCGATTTATTTGCCCAGAGTAGCAACGCCGAAAATCGATTCGATCGAGGCATAATGCGATGATTGAATGGCGCGATCGCTGATATTGATGGCAGATAATCCGAAGAAATTGACGCCGCTACGATCTACTATCTGGGGTTGGGGTGATTGGCGATATTGGAACGTTAAAAGGAGCCTAAGATGACACAGAACTCGATTCGAATCGCCGGCGCTAGCGGCTTTTGGGGTGACGCTGCACGAGCCACGCCACAGTTACTCGCCGGCGGTAAGATTGATTTTATCGTCTACGATTACCTTGCCGAAATCACCATGTCGATTATGGCCCGAGCGCGGGCAAAAAATCCCGAAGCGGGTTATGCGGTAGATTTTGTCAGTGCGGCGATGAAGCCAAATCTAGTTGAAATCGCGCGCCAGGGCGTGCGCGTTGTGTCGAATGCCGGTGGCGTTAATCCGCAGGCCTGCGCTGGTGCGCTGCGTGTAATGATTGCCGATCTCGGGCTCGATTTAAAAGTTGCCTGCATTTTAGGGGATGACTTATTCGATCGGCGTGGGGAATTTTCCGGCGCTGGCATCGTCGAAATGTTCAGTCGGGCCGATTATCCGGCTGTCGAAAAAATTGCCAGCATCAATGCCTATCTCGGCGCATTTCCCATCGCCAGTGCGCTCGACGCAGGTGCCGATATTGTCGTTACCGGGCGCTGTGTTGACAGCGCGGTGACACTGGGCGCTTGTATCCACAGCTTTGGTTGGGGTCGGCAAGACTTTGACCAACTGGCCATGGGTTCACTCGCTGGGCACATTCTGGAGTGCGGTCCCCAGGCAACGGGCGGTAATTTTACCGATTGGCAAGAGGTCGAAAACCTCGATTGCATAGGCTATCCGATTGCCGATATTAGCGATCAGGGCAGATTTGTGTGTTGCAAACCTGAGGGGTCTGGAGGTCTTGTCAGCGTGGGTACGGTGGCTGAGCAGATGGTCTATGAAATCGGTGACCCGCAAGCCTATATACTCCCCGACGTGGTGTGCGATTTTTCTGCGGTAGAGCTTCGCCAAGTGGGTCGCGATCGTGTGGCGGTTAGTGGCGCCATTGGTCGACCGGCACCCGACAGCTATAAAATTTGCGCCACCTATGCAGATGAGTATCGGGGTGGCACCCAACTGACGTTTTATGGCATCGAAGCGGACAAAAAAGCCGAAAAATTGGCCGAGGCTGTCTTTAAGGCGGCACGGCGGACCTGTCAATCGCTCGGTCTGCCGGATTACAGCGAAACCAGCGTCGAACTGATCGGCGCGGAAAGTCAGTACGGAAACAACGCAGCGCTGACCAAGGTTCGCGAGGTATCGATGAAAATCGCCGCAAAACATGCCCATTCAGCGGGTATCGGCGTGCTGTTAAAAGAGACCGTGGGCTTGGGGTTGGCGACGCCACCTGGGTTGTCCGGTTTTCAAGGAGGCCGACCTAAACCGTCGCCGGTGGTTCGTTTGTTTTCTTTTTTACTGCCTAAACATCGTGTCACCGCCATATTGGAAATTGATGGTCACCGGATTGATTGTCCCGACAGCGAGGGGATGGTATTTGACCGAGATAATATTGATCGACCAATGCCTCCAGCGGTTCCCGGCGATGGTGACCTGGTGGCTGTGCCTTTAATTGCACTCGCTTGGGCTCGCAGCGGCGATAAAGGCGACAAGGCCAATGTCGGTATTATTGCGCGCCAACCCGAGTATCTTCCCTACATTTATGCGGCGTTGAGTGAGTCGGTAGTGGCCGAGCGATTTGCCCATTTTTTACCAGCGCAAGCGCACAGCGGCGGTTACGTCGAGCGTTACTTGATGCCCGGAACCCATGCCATTAATTTTTTGTTACATCAAGTGCTTGGCGGTGGGGGTATGGCTAGCATTCGCAACGATGCTCAAGGTAAAGGTTATGGGCAGTTGTTGTTGGATGCCAAGATACCCATTAGTCGTGAATTGGCAGCAAGCCTAAGCGGTTAATCTGTGTTTTCGATGGGGATAAAAAATACCGAGCGGGTGATCGTCTTTAAGCCACTTAGCTCGTCAAAAATCATTTGCAGCGTCAGAAATCGTGCAGGAGAGTGCCATGGCGGTATTTAACTCAAAAATCAACGTCGGTTCGCAGGCTTATGCGCGCAATCGCGCAGAGATGCTCAAGTTGATTGATAAACTTGAAATGCTCAACGCGCGGGGCGGAATTATTTCTGAAAAGCGCAAGCCCAGATTTGACGCCCGTGGACAGTTGACGCCGCGCGAGCGATTGGCGCGATTATTAGATCCGAGTATGCCCTTTCTGCACATCGGAAATCTTGCCGGATATTTGCTCGATACTAAAAATTCTGATAAGTCGATCCCTGGATCGACGGTGATCGCAGGGATCGGTTTTATCGCTGGCACGCGTTGCATCATCGTGGTCGACGACAGTGGCATTATGGCGGGTTCGCTGACAACTGCTGGCGGCTATAAAATACGCCGCGCCGAACAGATCGCGCTTGAGCAAAAATTGCCTTTTGTCCACCTGGTCGAAAGTGCCGGTGGCGATTTGACCAATTATACGGTGGAGGGTTTTAGCGTGGGTGGCGCGCTGTTTGGTAGTTTGGCCAAACTCAGCAAGGCAGGTATTCCGGTAATCTCGATTCTCCACGGGTCGTCGACGGCCGGCGGGGCGTATATGCCGGGGTTGAGCGACTACGTTATCGGTATCAAGGAAAACGGCCGAGCGTTTTTGGCCGGTCCACCGCTGTTAAAAGCGGCCACAGGCGAGATCGCCACCGAGGAGGAATTGGGCGGTGCACAGATGCATGCCACAACCTCGGGGTTGGTGGAGTACTTAGCGGAAAACGATGGCCACGGTATTCAAATAACCCGAGAAGTGGTAAAGCGCCTGCAGTGGAACGATAATTGTACGCTCCCCCAGCCGCGTAGCTTTGTCGAACCCTTGTACGAAGCGGATCAGTTGGCTGGGGTTATTCCATTGGATTATCGCACACCCTACGACATGCGCGAGTTGGTGGCGAGGTTAGTCGACGGCTCTGATTTCCTCGATTTTAAACCCGGTTTTGGGGTGTCCACGGTGTGCCTGCAAGCGGAAATTTTTGGTCAGGCGTGCGGCATTATCGGCAACAATGGCCCGATTGATCCTCAGGGTGCCAATAAAGTCACGCAATTTTTACAGCTGTTGGATCAGGCCAATATTCCGGTGTTGTTCCTGCAAAATACCACCGGTTATATCGTCGGCACCAAGTCCGAACAGGCGGGTATGATCAAGCATGGTTCGAAGATGATCCAAGCGGTACAAAATATTGATGTGCCGCGGATCACCATGATGACCGGCGCGAGTTTTGGGGCCGGTAATTACGGCATGTGCGGGCGCGGTTTTGACCCAGATTTTTTGTACACGTTACCGAATGCAAAAATGGGCGTAATGGGGGGTGAGCAAGCGGCAAAGACCATGTCTATGGTTGCCCGGGGCAAGGCTGAGGCACTCGGAGAAACCCCCGACGAAACAGCTTTAGCGCAGACCGAAGCGATGCTGGCAGCGCACTTTGATGGTCAGTCGGATGCTTTTTATACGTCCGGTCATATGATGGACGACGGTATGATCGACCCACGGCAAATGCGCAATACTCTGGGTATGTTGCTGGAGACGGTTCGCGAGGCTCGCTATCGCTCTTTACGACCGAATAGCTTTGGCGTGGCGAGACTTTAACCCACGGTGTCATCATTTAGGAGACAACCATGAGCGACCTTAAAAAAAGTTTACTGCCGCAGACCAAGACGCTGATTTTGCAGCGCCGTGGAAGCGTTTTATACGTCTGGTTAAATCGGCCGCAGGCAAAAAATGCGCTGTCGGGCGAAATGACAGAAGAGCTCTCGGCGACCTTCAGCGCGGTGCACGATGATCGAAGCATCAGGGCCATTGTATTGCGCGGCAAGGGCGGGGTATTTTGCGCCGGCGGCGATATCAAGGGCTTTAAATCCGATATGCAACAGGTCAATAGCGCCGCGGTGGCCAAGAGCAATCGATCGTTTGGCTATGTGATGACGCAACTCAATGAACAACCTCAGGTGGTAATCGCCTTGATCGAAGGTGCAGCGATTGGTGGCGGTTTGGGATTGGCCTGCGTCGCCGATGTAACCTTGGTGACAGCCGACGCACAATTCCGTTTGAGCGAGACGAGTCTTGGCATCCCGCCGGCACAGATTGCGCCTTTTGTCACCGAGCGCGTGGGTCTTACCCAAGCGCGACGCCTGATGTTGACTGGCGCACGATTTAAAGGCCCGCAAGCGGTTACCCTCGGTATTGCCCACGCGGTGGCCAAAGACACCGCCGATTTGGAGGCTCAGTGCGCGACCATTCTCGAGCAGATCAGCGCTTGCGCTCCCGGAGCCAATGCCACCACCAAGGCAATCCTGTTCGAGTCATTGCGCCAACCGCGCGCTGAGGCGTTAGATTTTGCAGCGACGGGCTTTGCCGAGTGCATGCTCGGAGGTGAGGGGTTAGAGGGTGTCGCCGCATTCGTCGAAAAACGTCAACCCAATTGGGCGGTGGAAGCCAGCCAGGAATCTAATAATGAATCGCTTTAACAGTATATTAATCGCCAATCGCGGAGAAATAGCCTGCCGGGTAATACGCACAGCCAATGAATTGGGTTATCGAACCATTGCGGTCTATTCCGACGCCGATGAGGAGGCCCCCCATGTAAAAATGGCGACCGATGCATTGCGTATCGGGCCGGGCCCAGTGACTGAATCTTATCTTGTGCCAGAATTGATTCTCCAGGCCGCGGCCGATAGTGGCGCTGGAGCGATTCATCCGGGGTATGGTTTTCTCAGTGAAAATGCCGAATTCGCAAGAGCTTGCGAAGCCTCGGGCGTGGTTTTTATTGGGCCGACGGCCGACGCGATCGATGTGATGGGCAACAAAGGGCAGTCTAAGCGTCGCATGCTTGCTGCTGGTGTTCCCTGCGTACCGGGTTATCAGGGGCTCGATCAGTGTGATGCGACGCTGCTGTCTGAGGGTGAAAAGATTGATTTACCCTTGATGGTTAAAGCCGCCGCTGGCGGCGGTGGACGGGGTATGCGGTTGGTGCAAAAGAGTGAGGAACTGCCCAACGCGATTAAGCTGGCGCGCGCCGAGGCCGAGGGTGCCTTCGGCTCTGGTGAGTTGATTTTAGAGCAGGCGATTATTCAGCCACGACACGTAGAAATACAAATATTTGCCGATAGCCAGGGTCATACAGTGCACTTGGGCGAACGCGATTGCTCAGTGCAGCGACGACATCAAAAGGTCGTCGAAGAAGCTCCCTGCCCAATTATGACAGCAGAATTACGTCAGCGGATGGGCCAGTCGGCGATCGATGCAGCGGTAAGCGTCGGCTATCGGGGTGCGGGCACGGTCGAGTTTTTACTCGATGACGCGGGCATGTTTTATTTTTTAGAAATGAACACCCGGCTTCAAGTCGAGCACCCGGTGACAGAATTAATCACTGGGCTGGATTTAGTAGCCCTGCAGATCAGCGTGGCCCAAGGCGAACCGCTGGGTATTCAGCAGTCGGCGGTTGAACTCCGCGGACACGCGATCGAGGTGCGTCTTTACACCGAGGATCCGGCGGCAGACTTTTTGCCGGCTGCGGGCCCCGTGGATCTTTGGTTACCGGCTTCAGGCCCCGATATCCGCATCGATTCGGGTATTACCACGGGCCAACACATTTCGCCATTTTACGATCCGATGGTAGCTAAAATCATTGGTTATGGCGCAACCCGCGAGGCGGCGCGTCTACGCACCATCGAAGCGTTACAACGAACGGTACTTTTTGGTCCGCCCAACAATCGGCAATTTTTGCTCGACTGCCTGCGTAGAGAGTGTTTTGTCGAGGGTCGTGCAACCACCGGCTTCATTGCTGAAGAATTTACCAGCAGTGATCTCAAATCGACACCGCCGAGCTTTGCCCAATGCGCTATAGCAGCCGTCATCGATCTGTCTCTGACCTACCAAGAGCATCACCACAGCACTACAACCGTGTCGTCACGGCTAAAGGATTGGACCAACGCCGGTGCGTTGGTGTCGCGAAAGCAATACCTCTTTGATTCGCAGGTTTACGACTTGTCGGTATCGCCACATACAGATGGTGGTGGCTATAGGGTCTACGACGGCGAGCAGTCGGTGCGGGTGGAGGTGCTCAGTATGGCGGCGCCAAGCGCCACGGTGTCGCTCGATGACAGCTTAGTTCAGGTGTACTTTATGTCGATAGGGCGTGGACAATTACACTGTTTAGTGGATGGATACGGTGCATTTTATCGCGATATGATATTGCTCGAGGGTGTCAGCAAAGACCGCGTTGGCGATGGGCGAGTGGTGGCTCCAATGCACGGATCGCTCCTCGAAGTCGCTGTAGCCGTCGGCGATAGCGTTTCCAAGGGGCAGTTGTTGGCAGTATTGGAGGCGATGAAAATGCACTATGAAATCGTTGCCGAGGTCGATGGTGAGGTGGTCGAAGTGAGCGCGGTTGCCGGGGATCAAGTCGCCGTGGACGCGGTATTAATAGAGATTAAAACAGTACAAATATAGTCTTGATATGCAGTTAAAAGTTTTTGCATGGATTACGCGCGCTGGCGATAGATTAGAGGAGTTTTGGAATGGCGTTGAAATTGTGGCATTGCACGGGGGCTCGCTCAGTCCGTCCGTTGTGGACCATGGAAGAGATGGGTCTGGATTATCAACTGGAGGTGATGCAATTCCCTCCGCGCTTTATGCATAGCGGTTATACCGAGATCAACCCGATCGGTACGGTGCCATTTTTTACAGATGAACAGGTCGCAATGACAGAATCTGCGGGGATTAGTCAATATTTGGTCGATCGCTACGGTCCCACGGAATTGGCGCTGACCGTTGACGAACCCGACTATGGGTTGTATCTCAACTGGTTGCATCGCAGTGATGCGACGCTGACGTTTCCGCAAACGCTGGTGCTTCGCTACAGCCAGCTTGAACCCGAGGAGCGTCGGCTTCCGCAGGTCGTTGAGGACTACTCGAAGTGGTTTTTTTCACGTTTGCGATCGCTCGAAATCGCCTTGGACGAGAGACAGTACCTCTGCGCCGATCGTTTCACCATCGCCGATGTCAGCGTTGGCTATGCACTGTATTTGGCCGAATCGCTGGGGCTAAGAGACGGTTTCAAGGCGCAGACCAATGCGTATTATGAGCGGATTAAGGCGCGTCCAGCCTTTGTTAAGGCGACCTCGCTGTAGCGCACGGCACGGACCTTATAAAATACGCGTCGAGTGCCGTCTATGACACGGGCTAGCGGCGGCGAGGATCGGAGCAGATCGTTAAGCGCTGGGTTTAAGAGGTGGTTCAGAGGTGGTTCAGAGGTGGGCCTAGACGATTTATTGGTTATCAATGATAGCGGTGTTGGAATGCTGTCGATGTGCTTTTAGTCAATTGAAAAGCCCTGTCTCTATGCCGATCAAAAGGCGCTGCGCGAACCCTTTGACTGCGTCCCTTACGCGGTTATTAACGCTTTAAACCGGATGCTCGGCGCGTGCGTATCGACCACCGAGTTGGTGGGCAGGGTCGAGTTTTGACTGCCGGTTGTGGGAGTGCTAATGGGGTCCGCGCCGCTGTCGCAGACTAGGCATTATCTGCGCTCGACAATCATCGCCCCTTGTTTTGTTAAAAAATCTAGAGGCCTGCTTGCTTTAAACACCCGTATCAACAGTCGGTGGGAATGCTCTGCTGGCGATGTTGTCAATGCACGTGAATTGATCGATTAACTGCTGGATACCTGTTGAGTATCCGATTAAAATGGCAGCGACCCGAAATTATGGCATAAAAAATGCTAATTGTTTTTCTGAGCTTATCAGATTGAGAGAGGAAGATATCCTATGGACGTAATGTTTAGTCAAGAAGACCTAGCTTTCCGTGATGAAGTGCGCGCGTTTTTCTCGGCGGAGTTTGATCCCGCACTGGCCAAAGAGCGACAAGGTGGTCAGGGTGCCGACTACAAAAGTGCGATAGTAAAATGGCAAAAAAAGCTGCATGCCAAGGGTTGGATAGCGCCTGGCTGGCCCACAGAATACGGTGGCACGGGTTGGAGCGTCACGCAAAAATTTATTTTTGAGACCGAACGCGGCGCAGCGGGCATACCCGACGTGGTGCCCTTTGGGCTAAAAATGGTGGCGCCGGTTATCTACACCTTTGGTAACGAAGAGCAAAAAGCCAAGTTCCTACCGCGCATATTGTCCAGTGAAGATTGGTGGTGTCAGGGCTATTCTGAACCGGGTGCTGGCTCTGATCTAGCGGCGCTCAACACTACGGCGGATTACGCCGGAGAGAATTATATTGTCAATGGCCGCAAGATTTGGACGACCCTTGCCCAGTATGCCGATTGGATCTTCTGTCTAGTTCGCACCAGCAAAGAGGTGCGCAAGCAACAGGGCATCAGTTTTTTGTTAATCGACATGAAATCGCCGGGGATTACGGTTAAACCGATAGTGACGATCGATGGAAAGCACAGCCTCAATGAGGTGTTGTTTGAGGATGTGGAAGTGCCGGTAGAAAATCTTATTGGCGAGCAGGATAAGGGATGGACTTACGCCAAGGCATTGCTGGCTCACGAGCGCACCGGTATGGCCGATGTCGCCGATTCTAAGCGATCATTTGCCGCGCTCAAGGCGCGCGCTAGTGATGAGGTCAATGGCGGTGTCGCCATGATTGAGGACCCTGTGTTCCAAATGCGCCTGTCGGACATTGAGATGGAGCTTATGGCGCTAGAGTACACCGAACTCAGGGTTTACGCCTCTATGGCTGCGGGTGGAATGCCAGGTCCAGAGTCCTCGCTACTGAAGATTAAGGGAACCGAAATCGTCCAGGCGATTCAGGAGTTGCAACTGCAATTGGCGGCTTATTACGGCAGTGCGCTGCCCGCTGCTTCGGAGCATGATGTGCTTGGGCACGAATATGCGGCAGAGGCTCGCAGCAGCTATATGTATGGACGTGCCGCGACAATTTACGGCGGTTCAAACGAAGTCCAACGCAACGTCATCGCCAAGATGGTGCTGGGCGTATAGCGCCCCTAACCGCGGAGAGAACCCCATGAACTTTGAATATTCAGAAGAGCAAACCATGATCAAGGACAGCGTCGAGCGCTTTGTTCGCGAAGAATATGGTTTTGATGTACGGCGTCAGATTATAGCGTCGGATGACGGATACAGTCGCGAATACTGGGCCAAATTTGCCGAGCTGGGCTGGTTATCCATTCCTTTTGCCGAGCAGTACGGAGGCTATGGCGGTAGCGTCGACGATGTCGCGGCGATCATGGAGGCGCTCGGTAAGGGCAATGTTGTCGAACCCTTTGTACCGACCGTTTTGATGTTTGGTGGACTGCTCGCGCACAGCGGTAATGAGGCGTTGATGAGCGCATACATTCCACGAATTATCGCTGGAAAGTGCCTCGGTGCATTCGCTTATTTGGAGCGCCAATCGCGTTTTGAAATGACCGATATCGCGACCACGGCGCGGTCTGAGAAGGACAAGTTAATCATTAACGGTGAGAAGACCGTTGTGCTCAATGCCACCAACGCCGATTCGTTGGTGGTCGCCGTGCGCACTGGCGGCGAACAGTTTGATCGACGCGGCATCAGCCTGATTGTGGTCGATACCGATACGCCGGGGGTAGAGGTGACAGGCTATGCCATGATGGATGGTCAGCGGGCGGCGAATATTAAGTTTGTGGATGTTGCCGTTGCGAAGGACTGTCTACTTGGAGCCCTCGACGAAGGCATGGATGTTGTCGATAAGATGGTTCCCGAGGCGCTTTTAGCATTGTGCGCTCAGGCACAGGGGGTTATGGAGACGCTCAACGAAACGACCGTCAATTACACCAAGACGCGCAATCAGTTCGGTGTGCCGATTAGTTCGTTTCAGGTGTTGCAGCACCGTATGGTGGATAACTTCATGGCGGCAGAGCAGGCGCGCTCAATGCTGTATCGAGGGCTCTGTGCCTTCGGCAGCGGTAGCGTCGAAACCGAGTACGAGCGCAGTCGATCATTGCACGCGCTCAAGGCGGTGGTGGCTAAATCCTCTAAGTTGATTGGGGAAGAGGCGATTCAGATACACGGCGGTATGGGCATGACCGATGAATTGGACGTCGGACATTTCGTCAAGCGACTGATGACCATCAACACCATGTTTGGCGATGGCGATTACCACCAAAAAGCGTTCAATCGATTGAGTTATCAATCGGCTAGCTAGCCGAATCCGATGTTGGACGGGTGGTTGGACGGGTGGTTGAATTGGTGGTGGATCAGTGTTGCTGTTACCGTGGTGGCAGGTCTTTTGTTGGCTCGGCCAATCGCTATCCACAGACGCAGCGCGCACGCCGAGCACGACTGCCCCAAGGGTGAGATGTATCACCTCGATGCGGCCGGCGCATTGACGTTGCGTGCGGTGTTGGCTCGAATGCGCAGCTCGGTAAAAGAACTAGATAGGGTGGCGTTGCGTCAGCGGCTTCAAGCGGTGAGATCAGCCCTCGACACGCTGTTCTTGGATATACCGATCGCCAGCCGATGTGTCACCGTGGACGCGGCTGGGGTGGCAGCCGAATGGGTGGTTGCGAAAGGTGCTAATCCCGACTGGCGTATGCTGTACATCCACGGCGGCGCATTTTGCTCTGGCAGTCCGCTCAGCCATCGTACCTTGACCAATCGTTTATCAGAAATAACCGGATGTGCGGTGTTGGCCATCGACTATAGATTGCTGCCGGAACACCCATTGATGGCTGCAATAGTCGACTGCCGCAGCGCATATGATTGGCTGCTGGCGCATTCTTGCGAGGGCCATTCGGCAGCTGCGCAGCGATTGTATATTGCCGGCGATTCGGCCGGTGGTAATTTAACCTTGTCATTGTTGCAGTGGTTACGCGATACCGGTCGTCGGCTTCCCGACGCCGCTATTGCCCTTTCGCCGATCACCGACGCTGCGCTACTCAGTGCCAGCATTCAATACAATTACAAATCAGACCACGTGCTGCGGCCATTATTCAGCTTGCTCAAACGGATACCCTGGCCGCTTTATTGGTTTGCGACTTTATTGGCGACGCGAATGTCGACCAGTAATCCGCTGCTATCGCCTCTTCTGGGTCGTCTTGACGGGTTGCCGCCGACCCTTGTTCAGGTCAGCGATTCCGAGATGCTATTGGACGATGCGCGACGTTACGTCAACAAGGCGACTGCGGCGGGTTCGCCGGCATCGCTGCAGTGCTGGGAGGGCATGCCGCATGTCTGGCAAATTTTTCATCCAACGCTTCCCAGCGCCACCCGTGCTCTGGATGAGATTGGCCATTTCTGCGCTCAGTACCCTGGCTCACCGCGAGGCGCGTTGGATTAGGCGCCTCTGAGGCCAGACAGCCGCTGATCGATGATGGCATCGGCTTCGCTCATGATTCGATCGATTAGAACCTTAACGCTCGGAGCGTCGTCGATCAGGCCCGCGACCATGCCGCACGACCAAGCACCAGCGTCCATGTCGCCGTCGAGCATGATTTTGGGGTAAACGCCTGCCACTTCATCGATAATATCCTTAAACTCGAGTTCGTCGCCGAGCGCCTTTTCCTTTTCTAACAGTCGCGTTACCGCGGCATTATTCAGTACTCGCTCGGTATTGCGCAGCGGACGCATGACCAAGCGGGTATCCAACTCGGATGCTGTAATAATCGCTTGTTTAACTTTTTCATGCACCGGCGCCTCTTCGGTGGCGATAAAACGGGTACCCATGTTGATGCCTTCAGCGCCGAGTGCCAAGGCTGCGACTAGACTTCGAGCATCGGCCATGCCGCCCGATGCGACAAAGGGAATGGTTAATTCATCGGCAGCTCTGGGCAACAGGATAAAGTTTGGGATATCGTCTTCGCCGGGGTGGCCGCCGCATTCAAAACCGTCGACCGACACCGCATCGCAACCAATTTTTTGCGCTTTTAACGCGTGACGCACGGCTGTGCACTTATGAATGACCTTGATCCCAGCATCTTTTAGCATTGGCAGCCACTGTTGAGGGTTGTTGCCGGCGGTCTCGACAACTTTGACGCCGCCATCGATAACCGCTTGAAACATGGCCGGATAATCTGGCGGGGTAAGGGTCGGCAGAAAGGTCATGTTGACACCAAAGGGCTTATCGGTCATCTGGTTACAGCGTTTGATCTCATCGGTAAGTTTTTCAGGGGTTCCTTGAGTGAGAGCTGTAATGATGCCAAGGCCACCGGCATTGGAGACTGCCGCGGCAAGTTCGGCATAGCCAACGAAGTGCATGCCGCCTTGAATGATAGGGTGCTGTATCGCGAATAATTCGGTAATTCTGGTTTTCATTATGGCTATCTCAATGGCTAATTAAATCGAATTTTAGTATAACGCAGGGGCGATAAAAGATTAATAACACATTATTAGCAGGCTTCAGTTTTTTTAATCAATCGATTAGTGCGGTGTTAAACACAGCTGATTGCACTGCGTGTTTGTCGGCGTTTAGTGGTTACTGCCAGCGATACGTTGATGCTTTCATGGCATCCATATTACCGCCTTTGGGCGTATTGTTTATTGTGGCGATTGGTACCTGTGCCGATATCCAATTGCTCAGCAAGACCGTATACTGAGGCCAGCAGGGCGCATTTACGATAACATC